>ENA-UOOK01000026-UOOK01000026.1-fermentation-metagenome-genome-assembly--contig:-NODE-26-length-140825-cov-9.764879_pt1 | contig 140825 bp, 139 predicted proteins | sample MGYA00245777_ERZ724023 | MGnify/ENA primary metagenome ERZ724023 (study PRJEB28704, sample SAMN03018312) | fermentation metagenome | biome: anthropogenic terrestrial biome; feature: soil... | reverse complement strand
AAGTTGTTTTTGTATATCATTAAAAGCAATAAAGCCAATAACACCAATCACCTTTCCTTCTACCTTAATAGGATAAGCAATATGTCCCACCTCCCTACAAGAAGAGGAACGGTGACATTCCTTGCAAACGCAGTTTTCAGATGTAGAAATATTTATCTGCTCCCTGCCGCTTTTAAGTATTTTAGCAAACAAAGAGTTATTAGAAGTGCATTCATCAATCATGCTATAATAATCTCCAGTTCCGCCAATTCTTACGAGGTTTTCATCTACCACTGTAACATCAACTTTAGTGGCAGAGTTTATGCCCTCCGCCAAGTCCTGGATTTTATCTTGAATTAATCTCAAATATGACATGAAATCACCCCAAAAAAGATCGTATTTTATATAAACCTATAATATTATTCTATCATAAATGAAGTAGGAAGTAAGAGGTAAGATGTAAGAGTTAAGAGGTAATAGGTAAGAAGTAATATTTGGTGGTGGAAGGTGGGTTTAGGTTGTATAAAAGGTGAGTTTATTGGGGTTTAGAAAAATCAGTTGAGAAGTATGATTAAATATGGTAGAAATTATGATAAAATAGCTATTATGTTATTATTTAATATGGAAAAGTAAAGTACTAAATTATGTATAAAAGGAGCATTCCGTAATGAATTTTATAGTTGAAAAGGAAAAAAGGACAAAGGTTATTGATAATGTAGAGGTTCTTGTTGCAGGAGGTGGGACGGCAGGGGCCATAGCAGCCATAGCAGCGGCAAGGCGTGGATTTAAGGTTATGATAGTAGAACAGTTTTCATCCCTTGGAGGAAGTGCAACAGAGGGACTTGTAACACCACTTATGAATACAAATATAGAGGGGAACCCAATGTGCTCTTCGATTAGTGATGAAATAAATAATAGAATAATAGGGTTAGGCTTTGCCGCTGAAGATGATTCAAATAATAAAGGCCATTTTGATCCATTGATGCTTAAACTGGTTCTTGAGGAGATGGCTGCAGAAGCTGGAGTTAAAATTTTATACTATACTTATATTTGCGATGTATATAAAGAAGATGACAAGATTGCTGGTGTTATTATTGAAAATAAGGGGGGAAGATCAGCAATATTAGCATCTAGAGTAATAGACTGTACGGGGGATGCAGATGTAGCATATCTATGCAAAGTCCCTATGGAAAGCGGACAGATAGATACAGGCAAAAACCAGCCAATGTCAGTAAGATATATGATGTTTAGAGTCTGTATTTAAAAAGGCATTAGAAAATGGGGATATAACTTATGAGGACGGCCTATACTGGCAGGTTTTTGGGGTGCCAGGAAGATGCGACTCATTAGCTTTCAACTGCCCTGAGATTTTTGAAGGGGTAGACGGGACAAATCCAGAGGATTTAACCAATGCGCAAAGCTATGCAAAAAAGGCCATAATGCGTCATATAAAATTTTATAAAAAATATTTTAAAGGGTTTGAGAAAAGCTATGTTACAGATATTGCTACCCAAGTTGGCGTAAGGGAGTCAAGAAGAATAAAAGGGCTTTATTACCTTACAGATGAAGATATATTTCTAAATAGGAAATTTCCTGATTATATAGCTAAATCAAATTATCCTGTTGATGTTCATGGGTACGAATTGCTTAATAAATATATGGATATGGATGGTAAGGACGATGTGCCTTATTATGAAATACCATATAGGTGCCTTGTACCATTAGGTATAAAAAATCTTATAGTTGCAGGAAGATCTATTTCCGCATCATTTACTGCTGAGTCCTCACTTAGGATACAACCAACAGTAAGGGCCATGGGAGAAGCAGCCGGAATTGCTGCTGCAGTATCTATTGAGGAAAATAAGGACTTTAATGAAATAAATGGGCAATATATACATGAAGAAATGATAAAAAACGGTGCAAACTTTGGTTAGATGGCATATTCTGCAATGAATATGTATATTAAAGCGCTAAGTATTAAAGACTATAATTGAGTTATTTAATTATAGCCTTTTTATTTTGAAGCGTTTTTCGCTTTATTTTCGTTAAATATTTGATTTTAATATGATTTTCTAATAAAATAGATAGGAAGTATTCTAATGTATGGATTATGTGTAACACTAAAAAATTCACTTTGCATAATAAAAGTGTTATAATTAATCCTAGCGGTAAAGTATATATAAATATTTCTGGAACAAATTTTTAATTATACCGTCATAATAAAAGACTAAACAGTAAATATAGCAAAAAATACTATATGCTGTTTTGCTAAATATTTGACAACTAGTATTTAGTAAGAAGTATATAAGTTACGGTAGGAGAAGATAACAATGAAAAAAGCATTTATGATACTTGAGGTATTTATAGTGATAATATCTAATTATTATTTTATACTATCACTATTTGGTATGTTCAAGTCTCGGAAAAAGAGGGAACTATCTCAGCCTAAAACAAAGTTTGCCGCAATAGTTGCAGCTCATAATGAAGAACAGGTTATAACAGGAATAATTGATAGTCTAAAGCAGGTTGATTATCCAAAAGAACTTCTAGATATATACATAGTTGCCGATAATTGTACTGATAGGACTGCTGAAATAGCAAGAGGAATGGGATCAGATATAAATGTGTATGAAAGAAGAGACACTTCTATTAAGGGTAAGGGTTTTGCATTAAAATGGATGTTCGAGAAAATTTATAAGATGGACAAGGGATATGACGCGGTAGCAGTTTTTGATGCAGATAACTTGGTTTCTAGCAATTTCTTTAAAGCAGTTAATGATAGGTTCCTAAAGGGGGAAAAGGTAGTACAGGGATATTGCGATAGTAAGAATCCTTATGACACCTGGATTACTGGTTCATATGCCATTTCTTACTGGACGGCTAATAGGCTTTTCCAATTAGCAAGACAAAATATTAAATTATCATGTCAGCTAAATGGAACAGGCTTTTGTGCCGATATAAAGACATTACAGGAGGTTGGATGGGAGGCAAAAAGTCTTACAGAGGATCTTGAATTATCTTGCAAACTAGTATTACATGATTATAGGGTTGATTGGTGCTATGATGCTGTTGTTTATGATGAAAAACCCCTAAGCATGACTGATTCTTTGAAACAGAGGAAAAGATGGATGCAAGGTTTTTCAGATATGTTTAGCAAATACTTCTTTAAGCTAATTAAAAAGAGTATTGCTGAGTTTGATTTTAAAGCCTTTGACTGTGCAATGTATGTTTTTCAGCCTTTTACTGTAATATTATTTACATTTGCAACGATACTTGCTTTCTTTATTCCATTAGATAGTGCTACCATTGAATCTGTGGTCAATGTCAACTTTCTAATTATGACAGCCAAAGTACTTGGTTTACTTCAATTTATTTATTTACCAATTATTTTGATTATGGATAGAAGGGTAAATTTAAAGGTTGCATTATACTTTTTATTGTATCCAATTTATTCTGCTACATGGGTACCAGTTACCATAGCCGGAATGATTGATAAGAATAAGAAGGAATGGGATAAGACGACTCATACAAGGAATATTAGTATAAATGAGATGAAAGCATCAAATGAAATGAAGGCATCATAATAAACGAAATATATGAAAAAATGACATATAATAATAAAAAATAGCACTGTAGAATATTATGTTTAATTCTATAGTGCTATTTTTGTAAAAAAAACATTAAAATTTTAAAAACCATGAAGGATTATATATATTTATGGAGAATAATTAATATGTGTCTTATGGTTAAACATGAAAGATTTGTATAATAATAAAATCAATTACTGTTTACTGTTTACTATTTAATTTACTTTGCCTTTGGAGGTGAGATGCTTATTGTCAATTGAAGAAAATATTTTGTTAGTTAATGAAAAAATTAAAGAAGCATGCAAAAGAGCGGGAAGATGCAGTGATGAAGTTAAACTTATTGCTGTTAGCAAAACAGCTAGCCTAGACAGCATAAATAAGGCTTTAGAATGTGGTATTACAACATTTGGCGAAAATAAGGTACAAGAGCTAGTGGATAAATTCCCATATGTTGATAAAAAGGCAGAGTGGAATATGATAGGCCATCTACAAACCAATAAAGTAAAATATATAGTTGATAAAGTTTCTATGATTCAATCAGTGGATAGCATAAAATTAGTAAAAGAGATTGACAAACGTTTTGGTGGCTGCGGAAAGGCAGCAAATGTACTTGTGGAAATAAATATAGGCAGAGAAGAAAGTAAGACTGGAATAGACATTGATGATGCAATTGATTTTATTACTAAAGCAAGTGCTTATGAAAATATAAAATTATGTGGGCTTATGACTGTTGCCCCTATTTGTGAAAACCCAGAAATGTCAAGGCCATACTTCAGAAAAATGAAAGAAAAATTTGATCTAATTAAATCAATGAATATTAAAAACGTAGATATGAAGTATTTATCAATGGGAATGACAGGCGACTTTGAGATTGCAATAGAAGAGGGATCTAACATGGTTAGAATAGGAACAGGAATATTTGGGGAAAGAAACTATTAAAAAAAAGGGGGTTTCATAATGGCTAGCAATCTATTTGACAAAATATTAGATGTTTTTGGAATGGGTGATGACATGGATTATGAAGATGAAAATGAGGAAATGAATACTTTAGAAACAGGTTCAATTGAGGTTATTCCCAACAATAGGAAAGGAAAGGTAGTAAGCATAAATCCTAATTCAAATGCTAAAGTTGTTATTGTAGAGCCTTTAGAGTTTGAGGAGATAACAACACTTTGCGATTGCTTAAAAAGCAAAAAAATAGTTATTATAAATCTAAAAAGTGTAGATAGCAGATTGGCTCAAAGGTTTGTAGACTTTGCAGGTGGAGCCGCATATGCATTAGATGGAGAAATTCAAGAGGTATCTCCAGGCGTTTTATTGCTTACACCAGTTAATGTTGATGTTTCTTCAGATTTAAAAGATGAGCTTTCCAATCGTGGAATATTCTCATGGACAGGAAAATAATAAACAGGTGATTATTTGGGAAAAAGAGAAAATATACTAGAACATTTAAATGAAAATGAAAAACTATTTGCAGTAAGAATAATTGATTATGTTGAACAAGTTGAGAAAAGCTGGGGTATAAGGTATACTCAATTTTTAGACCCATCTCAAGTTGTTAAAGCTGAAAAGATAATTAAGCAATGTGGTAGTAGTATAAACTATTTTGTAACATCAGGGATAGAAGATTGCGAAAGAAATATAATTGTTATATCCCATGATAGTATTGACGCTCATGGGATAGTTTTGCCTATAGCACCAATACTGCTAGATGGTAATTTTAAGTTTGAGATCCTACACCATAGAGATGTACTAGGTGCTATTATGAACCTTGGAATAAAAAGAGAAAAAATGGGGGATATATTCTTTAGTAAAGATAAATGCTACGTAATAGTATACGAAGATATATGTGATTATATTAGCATAAACCTTACTAGAATTAAACACGTGCCCATAGATGCAAAAAGGATAGATTTTGATCAGCTGCCGCCTAGGGAAATAAGTACTAAAGAGATGAAGGCAACTATTTCTTCACCAAGGCTGGATTCTGTAATAAGCGCAGGATTTGGTGTGTCAAGAAGCAGCATATCTAAAGAAATAAAGAATGGAAATGTAAAAGTAAACTACGAAGAAATAAAAACATTGAGTTTTTCGGTAAATGAGGGAGATGTAATTTCATTAAGAGGTAGAGGAAGAATCTCTATTAAAGAAATGGGGGGGCTAAGTAAAAAGGGAAGGATTAATATAACTATTTTAAAATATATTTAGTGTGGAGGTTTTATATATGGGAATCACCCCAATAGATATAAATAATAAGGAGTTTAAAAAGGCTTTTAGAGGATATGATATAGATGATGTGGACGACTTTATGGATGAGGTTGTAGAAGATTTTGAGAAGATATATAAGGAAAACTCATCCCTTAGAGAAAAGATGGCTCTTTTAAATGAAAAGCTTGAACACTATAACAAGATTGAATCAACATTGCAGAATACATTAGTTTTAGCTCAAGGAGCTGCAGATCAAACAAAGTCAAATTCACAAAAGGAAGCAGATCTTATAGTTAAAAACGCTAACGATACTGCTCAAAGGATAATTGATCAAGCTCATACTGAGGTTGTAAAAATAACGGGAGAATATGAAAAAACTAAACAAGAATTTCAGTTGTTTAAGTCTAGATATAAAGCATTTATTCAAGCACAACTAGATATGTTAACTGATATAGATACAGTTGTTGGTGAACCGAAGGCATCACTAGATGATGACGATGATGAAAGTGCTGCAGGCAATGATTAATAAAAAATCGCTATGTATAGCGGTTTTTTTATAACAAGTAAGAAAACTGTGGATTTACTATATAATCTTATGATAATTGTTTATAGTATTTAATAAATTGTAAAATATAATTGGAGGTAGCAGCTATGATAAGTCTAGGGATCATTGGCGCTATGGATGAAGAGATTAGTTTGATTAAAGATTCTTTAGAAATAGTGGATGAAGTAAATTATGCTAGCATGAACTTTTATATATGTAAATATGTAAACTTTAATGTAGTGCTAGTAAGGTGTGGTATAGGTAAGGTAAATGCAGCAATATGTACGCAGATTTTAATAGATAAATTTAATATAGATTATGTTATAAATACTGGGGTTGCAGGTGCTGTCAGCAGAGAACTTGATATAGGGGATGTGGTAATATCAACGGACCTTGTAGAGCATGATTTTGATACTTCAAGCCTAGGGGATGAGCTTGGGCAAATTCCAAGAATGGATGTATTCAGCTTTAAAGCAGATGAAGGTCTTATACAACTTGCAGAGGCTGCTGGAAAAAAAGTAATGAAAGGCAAAAACCAAATTAAGGCTGGCAGAATAGTATCAGGGGATCAGTTTATATCTGGCGAAGATACTATAAAGTGGCTTGAAAAAACATTTAATCCATTAGCAGCTGAAATGGAGGGAGCCGCAATTGCACATACATGCCATGTTAATAAAGTACCCTTTGTTGTAATAAGGAGTATATCAGATAGGGCAGATAAAGGAGCATCGGTTGATTTTACAGAATTTTTACATATAGCATGTAAGACTTCCTTTGATATAATCATGTATATATTAAATAGCATAAAGCAAGGTGTTGAAATATCCGATAAGGGAAACTTGTAATATGACTAGGTATAGAGAGCTTTTCACATAACAATTATTATGTGAAAAGCTTTTTTATTGCTATGTTTAGTACAGTGTTGAATTCAGGGTATGTTGATTTACTGTAGCAGCGACTTAAATGCCTACTTTTGCCAGCTTTACTTATTTAGAGAAAAGTAGGCATTTTGGAGCGGCGGAAGTCAATCAACATACCCGGTCAAAAAACTAGCAGTTACTTAAAATATAGCTTTTTTTAATTTATAAAAATATTATTTATGGGTAAATTATCTATGGAGGTCTATTTTTATGTCTAGTGAAAATAAACAAATAAGCCTTATGAGGAGAAAAATAAATAATATATCTGATCAGCTTGAAAAGTCAAAGATGTCGGAATATATAAGCTTTGTTAGTAACCCCCGTAGAATGCTTTTATACAACTTTTTAGGAGGACTTGCAAGAGGATTTGGAATGGCCATAGGTTTTACAATACTTGGGGCCATAGGAGTTTTAATACTGCAAAAGCTTGTAGCCCTAAACCTGCCTATTATAGGCGACTATATAGCTAGAATTGTAAAGATTGTTAAGATAAAAATAGAATGAATATGGAGGGAAGCCATGGAAAAGTCAAGGTTAGAACATTTTAAGAATAGATTAATTGAAGAAAAAGAAAAAGTAGAAGAAAATATTAATAGATTAGAAAATATGGGAGTTGGAATTTCAGTTAAAGATGCCACATCAGAGCTTTCATCCTATGATAACCATCCAGGAGATATGGGATCTGAAACATTTGAAATAGAAAAGAATAGGGCTCTTAAGGCAAATGAAGTAACCCATATTAAGGCCATACGAGATGCTTTATCTAAAATAGATAGGGGGGTTTTTGGGGTATGCGAAATATGCGGGAGAAATATAGAAGAGGAAAGGCTTGAGGTAGTTCCATTTACACAACTTTGTATCAATTGCCAGGATGAAAACGACAATGTAATAGCATATAAAAATCAAAGACCTATTGAAGAAGAAGTTTTATCCCACTCTTTTGGAAGATATAATATGGATGATGAAGACTATACAGGCTTTGATGGGGAAGATACATGGCAGGAGCTTGATAGTTTTAACTCTCCAAACCCTATGTTATGGGATGATGAGGATGATGGCAGTGAAGGGGTTGTAGAGGAGATTGAGAAAGTAAGCAACGAACAGTATAAAAGACAGCTTCCGGATTAATCCGAAAGCTTTTTCTTAATTTTAATTAATCTTAAATTTATAATCAAGATTAATTTATAATATTGTAGTGAGAGGTTTTATATATGTTTAAATTCTATTATAATAGAAATACAAAGACAAATAGGAAAATTATATATATAATATTAAGCATTGTATTTATTGACCAAATATCAAAGAGGATTACATATGTATATCTTCAGCCGCAAGCCGTGATCCCTGTAATTAACAGAGTATTTTATCTAAACTATTTTGAAAATAGCGGAGTAGCTTTTGAGATACTGCAAAAAAATACATGGCTGTTTTTATTAATTACATCTATTTTAATAATAATTGCCACATATTTTGTACTTAAAGACACTAATATAAGCAACGCAGCAAGGCTTGGGAAAGCTTTGATTATAGGAGGGCTCATTGGGAATTTAATGGATAGAGTAATATATGGGTTTATAATAGATTTTATTGACATTTTTGAATGTCCAGTATTTAATCTGGCTGATATATCTATTGTATTAGGGATATGTATACTTTTATATTCCATATTATTTAATAAACATAGAACAAATATCTAATTATATTTTATATGCTATTTTGACAAGGAGAAACAAAATGAAGAGTAAAAAGATTATTTCAGAAGTAAGCGGTATTAGGATAGATGGATTTTTAGCGGAAAAATTGAAAGATATATCAAGATCTCATATTCAAAAACTTATAAATGAGGGAAAAGTACTTGTTAATGACAAAGAAGTTAAAACAAATTATAAGGTAAAAGTAGGAGATATAATAATTATTAATATACCTGAGGTTAAAAAGCCAAGTATAGAGGCTGAAGAAATAGAACTAGATATATTGTATGAGGATGATGATATAATTGTAGTAAATAAGCCTCAGGGCATGGTAGTTCATCCTGCTGCAGGCAATTACACTGGAACATTAGTAAATGCGCTTTTAAACCACTGTGACAGCCTTTCAGGGGTAAATGGTCCAATTAGGCCTGGAATAGTTCATAGAATTGATAAAGATACTAGTGGGGTTATTGTTGCAGCTAAAAATGATTTTTCCCATATTGAACTTGCAAAGCAGATAAAGAAGCATACAATGACCAGAAGATATATTGCTATTGTGGAGGGAGTAATAAAAGTTGATGATGGCATTATTGAGGGGGCCATTGGCAGGAACCCTAAGGATAGGAAGAAGATGGACATAGTATCAGGGGGAAGGTATGCAAAAACATATTTTAAAGTTTTAGATAGATTCAAAAGCAATACTTTAATAGAAGCAAAGCTAGATACGGGTAGAACCCATCAAATAAGAGTACATATGGCACATATAGGACACCCTGTTGTAGGGGATAGTGTATATGGTTATAAAAAGCAAAAGTTTAATTTAAAGGGTCAGGCCCTTCATGCAGCAATACTTGGGTTTATTCATCCAAGAAGTGGACAATATATGGAGTTTAAAGCCCCATTGCCCCCATACTTTGAAGAACTTATAGATATTTTAAAACAGACTATGTTTTAAAATAGTGTTGATTTCAGGCTATGTTGATTTGACTTACGTAACGGCTTAAGACAGTACTGACGCCAGGATATGTTGAATTTACTTTTTGCAGCGACTTAAATGCCTATTTTTATCCTCTTTATCTACTTCAAGAAAAATAGGCATTTTGGAGCAGCAAAAAGTCAATTCAACATATCCGGTTTAAAAACGAATAGTTACTTAAAACATAAATAAAAAATAATGTTATGAGGTGGTTGTATGGATAATAAAAAAGAAATGGTTGAAAAAGCAAAAATAATGGATGATAAAGGGGTTTCAAGAGCATTAACGAGGATTGCCCATGAAATCATAGAAAAAAATAAAGGGGTGGAAGATGTTGCACTTGTTGGAATAAAAAGAAGGGGAGTACCTCTTGCTAATATGCTTTCAGAGGAAATACATAGAATTGAAGGAGAATATGTAAATGTAGGTATACTAGATATTACATTATATAGAGATGATTTAACGTTTATAACTGAGCAGCCTGTTGTAAATAGTACAAGCATTGATTTTGATGTAACGGATAAGACAATAGTTTTAGTTGATGATGTATTATATACTGGAAGGACGGCTAGAGCTGCTCTAGATGCAATAATTGACATTGGAAGACCAAAGGCTATACAACTTGCCATACTTATAGACAGAGGCCATAGAGAGCTTCCAATAAGGGCTGATTATGTTGGAAAGAACGTTCCAACATCAAAAAGTGAAATAGTAAGTGTAAAGGTAGACGATATTGATGGAGTAAATGAAGTTGTTATAAATGAAATAAGATAGAGGAGAGTAACTTTACTCCTCTATCTTATCCCTATCCATATTTAGCTTTTTAATCAAACCCTCATCCGGGGTAACGTATATAGTACTATTTGTATAATATATAACCATACCAGGCTTTGCTCCTGAAGGCTTTTTTACATTTTTCTTTTCCGTATAATCAACAGGCACATTAGATGAATCTTTAGCTTTGCTATAATATGCTGCAAGGTTTGCGGCTTCACATAATGTATCTTCACCAGCTTGTAGTCTATCTTGCTTTATTATGACGTGGGAACCTGGTATTTTTTTGGTATGCATCCAAATATCCCTCGGGTCAGCGAATTTTAATGTAAGATAGTCATTTTGCACATTGTTTTTTCCTACATAGATATCTATCCCTTCAGAGGATATAAAATGCATTGGCTTTGATTTTTTTTGCTTTCTTGAGGCAGTCTTTTTCTTAGCCTTTACATATCCAAGGGATATAAGTTCGTTTCGTATTTCATCAATCTCAATATCTTCTGTACAATTGCTCGTGTTAACAAGCTGATTTTCAAGATATTCAATCTCCGACATATTATCTTTTTTTTGTGTAAGTGTATTTACCTCTGCACTTTTTTCTTTGTTATACTTTTTATAATATTTCTGAGCATTCTGAGAAGGGGTAAGTGTTTTATCTAAAGGTATTTCTACGGTAGACTGTGAATCATCAAAGTAATTTATAACTGATACAGATGAATCCCCCTTTTCTATGGCATATAGGTTTGTCATAATAAGGTCGCCAAATAGCTTCCACTTATCTTTATGCTCAGATTCTAAAAGCGTCTCTTCTTGTATGGCAAGTTTTCTTAAGCAGCGGTCAAGGTTTGTAGAAACAACCTTTACTATATCCGAGGATTTTTGCCTAATCCTATCATAATCATCCTTTGTCCTGTAAAAGTTCTCAATGGCTTCAGATATACTTGATTTAACTTCAGCATCCATAACAGACAAATAATTTAGTTTTAAACAATAAAAATCAAATAGTTTTTCTCCATTATAATAAATGGTTGGGGCAAAACTATTATTTTTAAACTCATTTATAAATTTATTGGCAGATAAAAATAGTCTGTATTTTTGTTCTTCATCTATAGTTTCAATATATTTATCCTCATCCATTCCTGCACTTAAGCATATTTCTCTAGCAGCAAATAGGCTTAAGCCATCAATATTTTGAACAAGGAATTTACCTGCCTTCATATTGTTGCTATTATTTATCCTATGGATAAATTCAGGCTCAGAAAAATCTAAGGGATCAAGCTTATCCTTCCTTGGAGGATACTTGTATATAAGTCTTGGCATAATCTGCCTAAAGCTGCTCATATCCAATGTTATATGTCTTAAACTATCGATTATGTCATAAGATATATCATTTACTAAAATAATATTGCTATTTCTGCCCATTACTTCACATATTAATATTTTGTTAGATAAAACTCCTAATTCGTCATAGCCTTCTATATATATTTTTATTATTCTATCAAGCTCAAATTGCTCTATTTTTACTATTTTTCCTCCAGATAGATGTTTCCTAAGTACCATACAAAACATTGGGGCATTTATTGGGTTTTGTTTTTGAACATTTGTTAGGCACACCCTTGGATAGTTAGGATTAGAAGATAATAAAAGTCTATAGTTTTTACCATTACTCCTTATAGATATAATAATCTCATCTTTTTCAGGCTGAAGTATTTTATCTATACGGCCATTTAATAAATTTTGATTTAATTCAAATACTATGTTTCTTATAACGACTCCATCAATTGGCATAATAATTCCTCCAAACACCAGTACAGCATAATATAATATCATCAATATATAGATTATCATATAAATTTATAGGCGTAAAATAAATTATTTTTGAGGTGGTTTTATTGAACTTTACTAAGATGCATGGACTTGGTAATGATTTTATAGTGTTTGATGATTTAGATGATTTGTATACAGATTATAGTGATATGGCTATTAAATTATGTGATAGGCATTTTGGAATAGGTGGAGATGGAATACTTATAGCCAAGAAATCAGATACCTGCCAAAGAAAGATGCTTATATACAACTCTGATGGGTCTGAGGCTTCAATGTGCGGAAATGGTATAAGATGTTTTGCAAAGTATTTATATGATAAAGGGTATGAAAATAATAAAATGAGTATAGATACTTTAGATGGCATAAAAGAAGCCCAGCTTATAATCGAAAAAGAAAAAGTAAAAGCCATTAAGGTTAAAATGGGTAAGCCTGAGTTTAGGCCACGGTTAATTCCATCAATCATTAATAAAGATAGAATAGTGGATGAGACAGTTACCGTAGATGGAATAGATTATGCTATAACATCAATGTTTTTAGGAGTTCCCCATACAATAATTTTTGTGGAAGATGTAATGGATCCTGAACTTATGGATTTAGGTAAAAAGGTTGAAAAAAGCTGTTACTTCCCAAATGGGACGAATGTAAACTTTGTTAAAGTAATAAACAAAAAGGAGTATGATGTTAGAACATGGGAAAGAGGCGCTGGTGCAACACTAGCCTGTGGTACTGGGGCCTGTGCATCTTTAGTAGCTGCAGCCTTATCTAATAAATGCGATAAAAAAGCCATGGCACACCTTTATGGTGGAGATATGACAATAGAGTGGAATGATGATGGATATGTATTTATGACAGGACCTGCTGAAACGGTTTTTGAAGGCAAAATATAAACTTCTTTATGTAATTAGAAAAGGGGAATATATATAAAAGAAAGGAATAATTATATATCAGCAAATCATTTTATTTGGAGGGTGTTTAGTTTTTATGACAAATCGTAAATGGGTTTATCTATATTTGATTTTGCTGATATTTATTATTCTTATTTCCGGATGTACAAAAAAGACAGTAAAAACAGATGCAGATAAACAAGTAACTCCTAAGGGTAAGCTAGTTGTAACGGTTATTGATAAAGAAAGTAAAAAGCCAGTAGACTCAGCAGGCATAACAATACTAGGAAATGATGGCTTTTATAAAACAGACGAAAAAGGAAGGTCTCCAATTATAAATGTTGATATAAATAAAGACATTTATAAAAAATATGGAGAAGTACTTACTAAAAAAGCCTCATCAGGATCATGCTCAATATTAGTAACTAAAGAAGGGTACAAGGACTTTATTTATTTTAATAAAGCCGTATACCAGGGAGAGGCCTCAAATACACTAAAAATTGAAATGGCAAATGTAAACACAAAATCACAAGAAAAAAATGATATGGATTATACTACATTTATTGAAGCTCCCCACTCACTTTGGGTGCAGGATTTAATTATGAAATGCCAAGACATAAAAGATGTAAATCAAGGAAAAGGTCAAAACCAAATACTCATAAATATACTTGATGAAAAAGCAAAGCCAATTGAAGGAGCATTTGCAGTTATACCTGAACAGGATTTAAAAGTTAAAAGTGATAAGGAAGGTAAATGTGCTTTAAAACCTGATTTATCAAAAGCAATGAATAATATGTACACAGTTAAAAAAGAAAAAGGTGAGGTAACAATAATAGTATTAAAAGAAGGGTATGTACCTTTTGTTTTACTTGATAAACCAGTTGAGATAGGAAAGGATGCATCAATAGATATTAAACTAAAGCCTAGCAAGGATAAAGATAGAGAAGATTATTTAATGAACATTGAGCCTTATGATGGTGAATGGGTAAAAAAAATTATTGAAGCCTATAAGACAGGATCCTGAAGCAATCAGGATCCGTTTTATTAGTTAAATTAATTATTGCAGCTAAATATCAGTGCTTGCATTCATCATTCATCATTTACAATTAATAATTCTTTTGTAAAACACCTTGAAAATAATATATATATTCTCTATAATTAGAAGGAATTTAAGGTATAAATTTTGTGTCCTATGTTAAAGTATAAGGTAGTATATAATATGCAAGGGGATGGATTTATGATAAAAAGCATGACAGGTTACGGTAGAGGCGAAGTAGAAGAGTTTGGAAGGAACTTTACTGTAGAGATAAAGTCTGTTAACCATAGATATAGTGATATTTCTATAAAGCTACCAAGACAGATATCCTATCTTGAGGATAAAATCAAAAAGCAGATTATGCAGCATATATCTAGAGGTAAGATTGATGTGTACATAATGCAAAACAAATTTAATGCTGAGGATATAAGTGTTACTGTTGATGACAGCCTTGCCATGTCTTATTTAAAGGCACTTTATGAGCTCCGTGATAAGTTTAATTTAAAAGACGATATTACAGTGTCAACAGTCTCAAGGGTTCCTGATTTATTAACTGTATCAAAAGCTGATGAAGATTCAGATGAGATATGGGGAACATTATCAAAAGCAATTGATATGGCTTTAAATGAATTTATTGAAATGAGAGAAAGAGAAGGGCGAAAACTTGCAGAAGATATAGAAGGAAGAGTACAATATATAAAAGCGGTAGTAAAAAATATAGAGGATAGATCGCCATATGTTGTAGAAGAATATAGGAGCAAACTTGAGGAAAGAATAAATGAAATATTAAAAGACGTATGCATTGATGAAAATAGGCTTGCAACAGAGATTGCAATATTTGCAGATAAAAGCAATATAACAGAAGAAATTGTAAGACTATATAGTCATTTAGATCAAACTGCCATAATTCTAAAAGCAGATGAGCCATCAGGAAGAAAACTTGACTTTTTGGTTCAAGAGATGAACAGGGAGATTAATACAATTGGCTCTAAGGCAAGCGATTTAAGTATAACTAAAAATGTTGTAGAAGTTAAAGGAGAAATAGAAAAGATAAGAGAACAGATACAGAATATAGAATGACTTTGGGGGAATTAATATGGGTATTAAATTAATTAATATTGGATTTGGTAATATAGTATCTGCAAATAGGATTGTAGCTATTGTAAGCCCAGAATCTGCACCAATTAAAAGGATAATACAAGAAGCTAGAGACAGGGGAATGCTTATTGATGCTACATATGGCAGGAGAACTCGTGCAGTGATTATTACTGATAGCGACCACATTATTTTATCTGCAGTACAACCAGAGACAGTGGCTCACAGGCTGTCCTCTAAAGATTCAATAGAATCATTAGAAGAAAACGAATAACGATGGGAGATGTGCTGATGATAAACAAAGGATTATTAATTGTTATATCAGGTCCTTCAGGAGCGGGCAAAGGAACTATATGCAAAGAGTTACTTTCTAAAAATGACGATTTAAATCTTTCTATTTCTGCTACAACTAGAGAACCTAGAAAAAATGAAATAGACGGAAAGAATTACTTTTTTCTAACCAAAGAAAAGTTTGAACACATGATAGGTGATAATGAATTTTTAGAGTATGCTAATGTGTACGGTAATTATTACGGCACTCCTAAAAAGTATGTGGACGAATTACTTGATGGAGGAAAAAATGTAATACTTGAAATAGATATACAAGGAGCCTTAAAGGTTAAGGAAATGTATAAAGATGGAGTTTTCATATTTATAATGCCGCCATCTATGAAAGAACTTAAAAACCGTATCAAAAAGAGGGGTTCGGAAACTGAGGAGTCTCTGCTTACAAGATTTAAATCTGCTTATAAAGAGATAAATTATGTATCAAAATATAATTATGTGGTTATAAATGATGTTGTAGAAACTGCAGCTCAAAAGATTGAAAGCATAATTATCGCCGAAAAATGCCGGGTAGATAGATATAAAGATAATATATTTAATAGTAGGGAGGGGTTACTTCATGAGCAATTCTATGATTAGTCCATCAATATTATCATTGCTTGATAAGGTTGATAACAGGTACTCTCTTGTTGTAGTTACTTCAAAGAGGGCAAGACAGATTATTGATGGGGAAAGTCCATTGATAGATATAGATTCAAAAAAGCCTGTTACAATAGCAATAAACGAGATAGATCAAGGTAAAATACAGTATGAAAGCGTAAAAGGCGGTATAAAATAGGGGTGAGGGAAAATGCTTAATGGTAAAAATATAGTAATTGGTGTTTGCGGTGGTATTGCTGCATATAAATCTCTAGAGGTTATTAGCAGATTAAAAAAATTAGGCGCTAATGTAGATGTTATAATGACAAAGTCTGCAACAAATTTTGTTTCACCATTAAGTTTTGAGTCCTTATCTCAAAATGCTGTTACCGTATCCATGTTTGATAATATAAGGCCCTATGAGATAGAGCATATTGCTTTAGCAAAGAAGGCTGATTTATTTTGTATAGTTCCAGCTACTGCAAATATTATAGGAAAGGTTGCAAATGGTATAGCAGATGATATGCTATCCACAACAATTATGGCGACAAAATCTACTGTAGTTTTTGCACCAGCAATGAATACTGCAATGTATGAAAATACTATAACTCAGCAAAATATTAAAAAATTAAAGGACTTAGGCTATTATTTTATCGAACCTGACTGTGGAAGACTTGCTTGTGGCGATACTGGAAGAGGAAAGCTAGCAGATGTAGATACAATTGTTGATGAGATTTGTTTTTATCTATATGATAAAAAAGATTTTTCAGGTAAAAAGGTATTAGTAACTGCAGGGCCTACTATTGAAGCAATAGACCCTGTAAGGTATATAACCAACCACTCTTCAGGTAAGATGGGGTATGCAATTGCAGAGGCTGCAAGAAACAGGGGAGCAGATGTTGTTTTAATTACAGGACCAACTAATATTTTACCGCCAAGAAATGTTCATGTAATTAAAGTCTCATCAAATGATGAAATGTATACGGCTGTTATGAATGTATTTAAGGATGCAGATATAATTATAAAGGCGGCAGCACCAGCCGATTATGGTATTAAAGATTATTCTGAGCAAAAGATAAAGAAAGATCAGGACGAAATGTCAATTAAACTAAAAAAGAATAAAGATATACTATATGAACTAGGGAAATTGAAAGGCGATAAAATACTTGTAGGTTTTGCCGCAGAGAGCAATGATATAATTGAAAATGCTAAAGGCAAAATCAAGAAGAAAAACCTTGATTTAATTGTAGCAAATGACATAACCACAAAGGATTCAGGGTTTAAATCTGATTCAAATACTGCGTTTATAATAGACAAAAAAGGAAACGTTAATTCTCTTCCAAAGATGAGCAAGATTGAACTAGCAGATATTATACTTGATAATATAAAAAATATTGCAGCAGATGAATAAAGTAGTATGATTTATGATTATTGCAAATAGAAAAACAAAGTACAATCTTAATTTAAATGCGTATTTGCGTAGTATACTAAGTGGCAGATACGCTATAATTTTTTAGAAAAATATAATACAAAGGAAGGAGGAAATGTATGCCAAGGTATGCAGAGATTGCAGTAGATAGTTTTGTTCAAGATGGCTTAGGAATTTTTGATTACATTATTCCTGATATATATGACAATATTATAAAAGAAGGCATGAGGGTGGTCGTACCATTCGGCAAGAATTCTAAAGAGGGATATATAATTAAAATTAAAGACTCTACTGACATTGATAATAGTAAATTAAAATATATAAAAACTATTCCTGATATGGATAGCTGTTTAAGCCCAAGTCAATTAGAACTATCAAAATGGATGAGTGATGAGTATGCATGTAATCTAATAGACTGCATAAAGTGTATATTTCCCCCTGAAGTGGGCCTTAAAGAAAATAAATATATTGTACTAAATAAAGATATTAAAATTAATAAAGATTCATTGCCTAAAAATGAGAAGCTTATAATAGATGAAGTAGAAAAAAGTAGGGGAAGAATTTCTATAAAAAAGCTTAATTCTACACTTAAGTATAACACCTCTAAACATATAAAAGGTTTAACAAAAAAGAGTATAATTAAGCTAGAAACTAAAATGGACAGCAGTGTAAGGGATAAGACTGTTAAGGTTGTAAGGTTAGCCATTAAAAGGGAAGAAGCTATAAAAAAAATAGACGATTTAAAAGGCAAAAGGCAGTTAGAATTATTGAATATAATACTTGGATCAAAAGATGATTTACAAGTTAAATATATTAGCGATGTTTATGGAATAAGCAGAAGTACTATAGATACTCTAGTAAACAAAGGCATATTAGAAATAATTGATATGAAAATAGAAAGAGATCCCTATGGGGAAGTAGAGTTTGCCCCCTATACAAAACCTGTTTTGACAAAGGAACAGGTAGATGTTATAGATACCATACAATCGGAAGTTAAAAGGGGCAGAAAAGGATTTTTAATACATGGGGTTACTGGCAGCGGCAAGACAGAGGTTTACATGGAACTAATAGAGAATGTTATAAAAAGTGGAAAACAAGCCATAATGCTTGTACCGGAGATATCCCTTACCCCTCAGACAATTGAAAGGTTTAAAGGTAGATTTAAAAGGGTTGCAGTACTTCATAGCAGGCTTTCATCAGGGGAGAGGTATGATGAATGGACAAAAATACTTCAAGGTGAAAAAGATGTTGTTGTAGGTGCAAGATCAGCTGTTTTTGCACCACTTAATAATTTAGGAATTATTATTATTGATGAAGAACATGAAAATAGCTATAAGTCTGACAAAACTCCTAAATATAATACAATAGATGTGGCATACAAAAGATGTGAAATAGAGGATGCATACCTTGTATTAGGCTCAGCTACACCAAGTATAGAAACCTACTATAATGCCCAATTAGGTAAGCTCAAACTATGTACTATGAAAAAAAGGGTTGATAATAGGAGCATGCCCAAAATGGAATTAGTGGATATGAGGCAGGAAATTATTGAAGGTAATAAAACAATATTTAGCAGGGCCCTTTATGAAGGAATAAAAAAGGCAATAGAAAAAAAGGGGCAGATAATATTATTTTTAAATAGGAGAGGCTTTTCAACCTTTGTATCGTGTAGAAAATGTGGTCTTGTAATGAAATGTCCAAGATGCGATGTTTCACTTACATATCATATGTATGAAGATAGACTAAGCTGCCATTATTGTGGATATTCCACAAAAAGCCCTAAAATATGCCCTAAATGTAAAAGCAAATATATTAAATATTTTGGTATTGGAACTCAAAAGATAGAAAGTGAAGTAAAAAGGTTTTTCCCGGAAGCCAAGGTATTGAGAATGGACATGGATACAACATCAAAAAAAGGTTCTCATGAAAAAATATATAACAAATTTAAAAACCAAGAGGCAGATATATTAATAGGTACCCAAATGATATCTAAAGGCCTTGACTTCCCTAATGTTACATTAGTAGGAATAATAGCAGCTGATCAGAGCTTATATATACCAGATTTTAAATCCTGTGAGAGAACATTTCAGCTTATTACTCAGGTTTCTGGAAGAGCTGGCAGAGGCGAAAAAGAAGGTAAGGTTATAGTACAGACCTATGATCCAGATAATTACAGCATAGTGGCTGCCTTGCATCAGGATTACAGTGAATTTTATAATAAAGAATTAATTATAAGGGAAACTTTTAATTACCCGCCTTTTTCAGATATAATAAATATAGTGGTATCATCAAAATATGAAGATGAGGCGATAAAAGCAGCAAGGGATATAACTGATAAATTAAGAGCAGAAAACCCTTATGATGGATTTGAGATATTAGGACCTTCACCTGCAAATATATCAAAAATAAATTTAAATTATAGATGGCAGACAATAATCAAGTGTAATGTAGATAAAGCAATTAAAAATAATTTGCGCAGTATTTCAAATAATTACAATGGCAAAAGCGTTAAAATAAGTATTGACATCAACCCGGCAAGTATGATGTAAATGTTATGAGGAGGAAATAATATGGCTATAAGAGCAATAAGAAAACAGAATGATGAACTTTTAAGAAAGAAAAGCAGAAAAGTTGAAAAGGTAGATAAAAGGATAAAGACTTTATTAGATGATATGGCAGAGACAATGTATAAGGCAGACGGCGTAGGTATTGCTGGCCCTCAGGTTGGCATTTTAAGAAGAGTAATTGTAATAGATGTAGGAGATGGACTAATAAAACTTGTAAACCCTGAAATTATAAGTTTTTCAGGTGAATATATAGATGTGGAAGGGTGCTTAAGCATACCAGGGATCCATGGAGAAGTAAAAAGGCCTCAATCAGTTATAGTAAGGGCTCTTAATGAAGAAGGCAAGGATGTAGAGATACATGGAGAAGGACTGCTTGCAAGAGCATTATGCCATGAGATTGATCATTTAAATGGTATTTTATTTACAGATAAAGTAATAAGATATGTCGAATAGAGGGATGTAAATGGATATAGTATTTATGGGAACTCCTGAATTTTCAGTTCCAACTCTTGAGAGATTAATAGAAAAAGGATATAACATAAAATGCGTGATAACCCAACCAGACAAACCAAAGGGCAGGGGGAAAAAGTTAGCATATTCACCAGTTAAACAAAAGGCTATGGAACATAATATAGAGGTATTACAGCCTCATAGTTTAAGAAAAGAGACTGAGTATGTAGATAAAATAAAAAATATTGCACCAGACTTTATTGTTGTTGTAGCCTTTGGCCAAATACTAACTAAAAGTATATTGTCTATACCTAAATATGGATGCATAAATGTTCATGCATCCCTTTTACCAAAGCTTAGAGGCGCTGCACCAATAAACTGGTCAATAATAAATGGTGATGAGGCAACTGGTGTAACCACAATGTTTATGGATGAAGGCATAGATACGGGAGATATGCTTTTAAAAAAGGAAATAAAGATCGACCCAGATGAAACAGCAGAAGAGCTTCATGATAGGCTTAAAGTATTAGGAGCAGATTTACTTATTGATACAATTGAAGGCATTACAAAAAATACTATTGTAAGGACCCCTCAAGTTGATTCAAAATATTCTTATGCTCCAATGCTTGATAAAAACACGGGACAAATAGATTGGAATAATCCATCAGCACAGATTAAAAATCTTGTAAGAGGTACAAATCCTTGGCCTGCTGCATATAGCTTTTTAAATGAGGAAAAGATAAAAATATGTAAAGTTGAAATAGAATCTGAAGAAAGCAATATAAAGCAGGGAATATCTGGACAGGTGTGGAAAGTTGACAAAGAGGGTATACATGTTTATACTAGCGATAATAGTATAATAATCAAAGAACTTCAGCCACAAAGTGGAAATAAGATTAGTGCATATTCTTATACCCTAGGCCATGAAGTAAAAGAAGGAGTTATCTTTCATAGAAAAGATAATTAGTAAAGGAGGCGCTTTTTATGCAATATATTGACCCCTATACACTACTCATAATAGCTATGATTATATCCTTTTATGCACAAATTAAAGTGCAGTCAACTTTTAAAAGGTATTCTAGTGTAAGATGCAATAAAGGTTATACTGCAGCCCAAGTTGCAAGATATTTGTTAGATAGATCAGGACTTAATGATGTAAAGATAGAACCAGTTGCAGGAAACCTAACTGATCACTATGATCCAAGAGATAAAACTCTTAGACTATCTCAAAGTGTATATAACAGCAATTCAGTAGCTGCCGTTGGAGTTGCAGCCCATGAGACTGGGCATGCGATACAACATGATACAGGTTATGCTCCCCTTAGTATTAGAAATAGCCTTGTACCAGTTGTAAACTTTGGCTCAAATGCTTCATGGCTGTTAATTATATTAGCACTTATTACAGGAATACAGCCATTGTTAAATTTAGGTATAGTATTATTTTCAGCAGCAGTTTTATTTCAGCTAATAACTCTGCCAGTTGAGTTTAATGCAAGCAACAGGGCATTAGGACTTTTAGAGTCTGAAGGAATATTATATAATGATGAAATGGATTCGGCAAGGAAAGTACTTTCTGCTGCAGCATTTACTTATGTAGCCGCTGCAATTATATCCATTGTACAACTTATAAGGCTTTTATCTATGAGCAGAAGACGCAGCGATTAACTAGCAAACCTAGCGAGAGTAATTATTATTTATTATTGATTACCCTCGCTGTTTGCTGTTTTTTGATATTGAAGGAGGAAAGATATATTGTATAAAGTGGATGGTCCAAGAGAAGAAGCATTAAAAATACTAATAAAGGTTTTTGAAGACAAATCTTATTCTAATATATTGATTAAAAACCTTGGACAAAAATATACATCACTAGATAGATCATTTATTACGGAACTAGTTTATGGAACAATAAAATATAAATTAAGGATTGATTATATAATAAGTAAACAATCAAATATAAATATGAATAAAATATCTCCATCAATACTTAATATTTTAAGGATGGGTATATACCAGATTGATTATTTAGACAGGGTGCCTAATTCAGCTGCAGTAGATGAAAGTGTTAAACTTGCTAAAAAGTATGACAATATTGGGGCTTCAAAATTTGTAAATGGACTCCTTAGAAATTACTGCCGCAGAAAAGATGCCATATCATTTTCAGAATTAAAAAGTGATAAAACAGCTTATTTATCAGTAGTATATTCTTATCCTAAGTGGATGGTAAAGGCCATTATTGATGATTATGGCTATGAGTTTACAGAAGATTTTTTAAAGTATAGTAATTTAGCTGCTGACACCACAATAAGGGTAAATAGGCTAAAGATAGATAAAGAAACTTTAAAAGATAAACTGACTCAAAATAATATTGAAGTTTACAATGGAAGATACATGGAGAATTCTTTGGTAATAAAAAATATACCTGGTATTTTAAACATTGACGAGTATAAAGAAGGGTATTTTACTGTACAGGATGAAAGTTCAATGCTTGCTGCATATATACTAAACCCAAAACCAGGGGATTTTGTTATGGATGTTTGTGCATCTCCAGGCACAAAATCTACTTATATGGCTGAGATTATGGGAAATAGGGGAACAATAATAAGTGGAGATATACATAAGGGAAAGTTAAAACTTGTGGATAATAATAGCAAAAGGCTTGGAATAGATATTATTAGTACAATATGGAATGATGCAGAAAGGCTAAATAATGAATTTGTAGGTAAAGCTGACAAACTTCTTGTAGATGCTCCATGTTCAGGGCTTGGAATAATGAGAAAAAAGCCGGAAATAAGATGGAATAGAACTATAGACGAAATAAAAGAAATACAAAATATACAAAAATCAATATTATCATCTTCAAGTAAATATTTAAAGGTTGGCGGCTCACTTGTATACAGCACTTGTACAATATTGAAAGATGAGAATATAAATATGATATATAAATTTTTAGATGAAAATAAAAACTTTGAGCTTGAGGGTTTTGAAAATATATTACCTAAAGGACTTAAAAAAGAGGATGCAAAAAAAGGATATATAGAGCTTTTTCCAAATACAGATTTCATTGATGGATTCTTTATTGCAAAGATGAAAAGGAAGGCGTAAAATGGAGAACATAAAAGACTTAACAATTAAAGATTTAGAAGGTTATTGCAGCAATAAATCATGGCCAAAATATAGAGCAAAACAAATATTTAAATGGATTTATAGGGGAATAAAAAGTATTGATGAAATGTCTGATATTCCAATTGATTATAGACAAATATTAAAAAGTGACTTTTATATAGGAAAACTTATAATAGAAAAAAGGCTTGAATCCAAAATAGATGGTACGAAAAAGTATTTATTAAAACTAAACGATGGAAATTTAATTGAAGGCGTACTCATGAAATATAGCTTTGGGGTCAGCGCTTGTTTATCTACCCAGGTAGGCTGTAATATGGGTTGTATTTTTTGCGCATCTACAATTGGCGGAAAGGTTAGAAACCTAACTGCTGGAGAAATGGTAGATGAAGTAATAACAATGCAAAATGATATTAAAGATAGGATATCAAATATTGTGCTTATGGGAATTGGAGAGCCTCTAGATAATTATGATAATGTGGTTAAATTTCTAAACATTATAAACTCAGATGATGGCTTAAATATTGGTATGAGACATATTACACTATCCACATGCGGTTTGGTTCCTGGGATTGAAAGGCTTGCTAAAGAAGATTTACAAATTACATTGGCAATTTCTCTTCACGCATCAGATGATGCTACAAGACGGAGTATAATGCCTATTGCAAATAAATATTCTATAGAGGAAATAATTAATGCATGCAGATCATATATAGAAAAAACAAGCAGAAGGATTACATTTGAATATGCATTAATAGAAGGGGTCAATGATAGGCCCAAGGATGCAGAAAGGCTCTCAAAGCTCTTAAGAGGAATGCTTTGCCATGTAAATCTTATTCCAATAAATGAAATAGAAGAAAGAAAATATAAAAAACCTGAATTAGGAAAACTTAATGAGTTTAAAGGAACATTAGAGTCTAGGGGCATTGAAACTACTATAAGGCGTGAAATGGGCTCTGATATAAATGCAGCTTGTGGTCAGCTTAGAAAAAAGAATGTAAAATGATTAAAGGGGACTTGTACCACTCCCCTAACTAAGTTAAGGAGTGATAACTTGAATTTAAAAGCATTATGCATTTCAGATTTAGGAAGGTCAAGAGATATAAATGAAGATAGCTGTGCTTACATAAAACTAAAAGACGATGTATATTTGCTTATAGTAGCTGATGGAATGGGTGGCCACAGCGCAGGAGAGGTTGCCAGCAAAATGGCAGTAAATTCAATCACAGACTTTTTTAGAAACAACCTTAATAATGATAAAAAACTAGATGATATTAAAAAGTTAGTCCAAGAATCTATATTAAAGGCTAATAGGGATATTTACCAAAACTCCATTCTAAATTCTAAATACTCTGGAATGGGGACCACTGTTACATTAGCACTAATATACAAAGGTACTATGATAGTTGGACATGTTGGTGATAGCAGGGCATATTTATACAAAAAAGGGCGGCTAGAAAAGGTAACAACTGACCATTCTTTAGTTGCCGAACTTGTTAAGAATGGAACTATAACAGAGGCCGAAGCTTTGCACCATCCTCAAAAAAATATAATAACAAGAGCTCTAGGAGTCGATGAAGATATAAAGATTGATATAGTGGTACAAGAAATAGAGGAAGGAAATAGGATTTTACTTTGCACTGACGGATTATCAAATATGGTATATGACGATGAGATTGAAGAGAGACTAAAAAGCTATAAGGATATTGAAGAGGCTGCACATGATATGGTTGACACAGCAAATAATAGAGGCGGATTTGATAATATAACTGTAATTATCGCAGAAGTAGTTAAGCTAAGTGAGGAGGTGGAGAGATGATTGGTAAACTTTTAGGAAATAGATATGAAATTGTTGAAAAAATAGGAGAAGGTGGCATGGGACTTGTTTATAAAGCCAAATGTCATCTGCTAAACAGGTATGTAGCCGTAAAAATATTAAAGCCAGAACTTACAGAAGATGAGGAATTTATAAATAAGTTTAGGAAGGAATCATTGTCTTCAGCCAGTTTGTCTCACCCTAATATTGTTAGTATATATGATGTAGGTGCTCAAGATGGCATTTATTATATTGTTATGGAATACGTAAATGGTAAAACTCTAAAGGAGTTAATAAAAGAGAAAGCTCCAATGGCAGCTTATGATGTTATAAACATAGCAAGACAAATATGTATAGCACTTGAACATGCTCATAGCAATAATATAATTCATAGGGATATAAAACCACAGAATATATTAGTTACTCATGATGGAATTGTAAAGGTTGCAGATTTTGGTATTGCAAGGGTTTCTAATTCTTCTACATTGACCAACACTGGAAGTGTACTTGGTACGGCATACTATATATCTCCAGAGCAGGCAAGGGGTGGGTATGTAGACGAAAAGACAGATATTTATTCTCTTGGTATTGTTATGTACGAAATGGCAACAGGCAAGGTGCCTTTCGACGGGGAAAGCCCTGTTACTGTTGCTTTAAAGCATTTGCAGGAAGAGCCAATGAAGCCTTCTGAACTAAATGAAAATATCCCTCCTGCACTTGAGGGTATAATATTAAAATGTCTGGCAAAGAATCCAGCTTCAAGATATGAATCTGCTACAGAGCTTATTAAGGATCTTGACAGGGCATCACAAAATCCTAATTCTACCGTTAAAATGGAATGGGAAGATCCAAATAATATGACAAAGGTTATGCCTATTATCAATAATGAAGGCATAAATAATAATGATTACGATGACGATGATGGTGATGAAGATATACCCATCGATAAAAAGAAGAAGAAAAAGGTAAATAAGGGTCTTATTGCAGCGTTTGTAATTATTTTTGCGGCTGTTGCAGTTGGGGCAATATTTGCCTATTTAAAGGGAATGGAAGCCAATAAGCCAATACCTATACCCAATATTGAAGGGCAGCAAGAGGAAGTAGCAAAAAAGATGCTTGAAGATGTTGGACTTTATATGGAAGTTAAGGAAACTGTAAATGATGATGAAATAGCTAAGGGGATTGTAATGAAGTCATACCCAGATGTAGGGTTTCCAGTGAAAAAAGGATTTACGGTTAAGGTTAAAGTAAGTGCAGGACCTAAAATGGTTACAATACCTAATATTATAAATAGTACCGTGGATGAGGCTGAGCTTACCCTTAACTCTTCAGGTTTATCTATAGGTGAAAGGTATGAAATGAATAATGATAAGATAGAAAAGGGTAAAATATTTAAACAAGAGCCTAATGCAGAAGGACAATTAATTGCAGGAGGAAAAGTAGATATATATATAAGTAAAGGACCTGAAATAAAGGTAGTTCCCGTACCTAATCTATTAGGAGACGACATAGAAAAGGTAAAGAAAAAGCTAGAGAAAGCAGGATTAGAGCTTGGAGAGGTGCTTACAGATACAGATTTAAACCAAAAGGATAATGTGGTAATTAAGCAGAGTCCTAAGGAAGACATGGAAGTTAGAGAAGGAAGCCCAATTACTGTGTGGATAAATAAATTACCAGAGGTTACCCCAACTCCAACCCCAACACCTACTGAACCGCCTGATAAAAAAGAGGGAGAACAGCAGTAATATAAGGAATCAAAGGAGGATATATGATTCAGGGTACAATTGTTAAAGGAATAGGTGGGTTTTATTACGTAAAGACTGCAGATAGAGTAATTGAATGTAGGGCAAGAGGCAAATTTAGAAATCAAAATATTGTTCCCCTTGTAGGGGATAAGGTCGATGTTAGAATAGACGGAGAAAATGGATTAATAGACTCTATTGAGCCAAGAAAATCTGAGCTAAAAAGGCCTTCCATAGCAAATGCGGATCAAGCATTAATAGTTTTTGCCGCTGCAAAGCCTGAACCTAGTTTTTCTCTTTTAGATAAACTTTTGGTGACATCATCCTATAATCATATAAATCCTATTATATGCATAAATAAGGTTGAGATGGTAGACATAAGCACAATACAAGAGATGATGAAACCGTATAAAATGGCTGGTTATAATATAATCTATACTAGTGCAAAATATGATATTGGTATAGATAAATTAAAGGAAAACTTAAATGATGTAATAACTGTATTTGCAGGACCTTCAGGAGTGGGTAAAACCACTCTATTAAACAGGGTTATACCATCATTTAATGCAAAAACAGGGGATATAAGCAAAAAAACAGAAAGAGGCAAGCATACAACAAGACATGTAGAGCTTATTGAACTTGAGGATGGCGGATTTATGGCAGATACGCCAGGGTTTAGCTCCTTAGATATAGATGATATTGATAGGGAAAGTATTCAATATCTTTATCCTGAGTTTTTAGATTTAATAGGAAAATGTAAATTTACTGACTGCTCTCACATAAGCAAACCCAAATGTGCTATTAAAGATGCAGTAGAAAATAATATTATTGATATAAGAAGATACAATTCATATGTAAATATGTATAAAGATACGTTTAAGTTAGGGGGAAAATATAAATGATAAAGGTTGCACCATCAATATTATCAGCTAATTTTTCTAATCTGGCAAATGAAGTAGATAAAGTTGAAAAGGCTGGAGCTGATATATTGCACATTGATATAATGGATGGCCATTTTGTACCTAATATAACTATGGGACCACCAATTGTTGCATCTTTGCGTGAAAAGACGTCTCTTCCTTTTGATGTGCATCTTATGATATCTGAACCAGATAAATTTATTGATGACTTTGTAAAGGCTGGGGCAGATATTATTTGTGTACATCAGGAAGCATGTACTCATTTAAATAGAACCATATATAATATTAAAGATCGTGGAATAAAAGCTGCTGTTGCATTAAACCCTGCAACATCTTTGTCTACTCTTGATTATGTTTTAGACGATATTGACATGATTCTTTTGATGACTGTAAATCCAGGATTTGGAGGCCAGGCATTTATAAAGTCTATGGTAAATAAAATATCTGATCTAAAAAAGATAGTGGACGAGAAAAAGCTAATACTAGATATAGAGGTTGATGGAGGAATAAATGGAGACAATGTGAAAGATGTTATTGCAGCTGGCGCAAATGTTATTGTTGCAGGATCATATATATATAAAGCAAAAGATATAAAAGGGGCAATTGATAGTTTGAGAATTTAAAAGCCTAGAAGCTGGTGAAAATATGAAAGCAGTAGTTGTATCTAATGGAGATATAAAGGATATAAACCTTGCAAAGTATATTTTAAGGGACAGCAGCATCATAATTGCTGCAGATGGTGGAGCAAGACACATATTAAACTCTGGCTTTATGCCTGATGCATTAATTGGGGACCTTGATTCTGTAGATAAAGAGACCCTCGATAAAATAAAGGCAAGCCATTGCACCATAGTAAAATATCCTAGAGAAAAGGATTATACAGACACCCAAATAGCAATAGATTATGCAATAGAAAAAAAGGCAGATGAGATAACATTCCTAGGCTGTATAGGGGATAGGATAGATCATTCTCTAGCTAATATATTTCTGCTTGTTAAGCTTATAAAACAAGGAATTAAGGCTTGTATAGTAAATGAAAAGAACACCATATACATAACTTGTGATTTTATAAAGCTTGATGGTAAAATAGGGGATTTGTTATCCTTAATACCTGTAGGCGGCGATGTAACAGGAATCTGTACAAAGGGACTTAAATACGGACTTGAAGGAAAGACCATAAAGATGGGAGAACCTCTTGGTATATCAAATGTATTTATAGATAATACAATAGAGGTTAAAATAGAGTCTGGGTATCTGCTTGTAATTTTATCAAAAGATTAATATTAATTCTAGAATAATAAAAAAAGGTATGAAATATTACAATTTATAGATTGTGATATTTCATACCTTTTTTTATTAGGTTATATTTTAATACAGTATAAAATAAATAATAAATTATTTAAAATGAGCAAATTGTTACTACAAGAATAATATGATATAAAAGGTATATTTATAAGGGGGAAGGTGTGCGGTGTATGGGGCTCTTTTTTAAAGGCAAAAGATTATTAGGAATTATGCTTATATGTCTTGGTACAGGAATTTTAATGGTATTAATACTTCCATTTTGGGGTTGGCTCGCTATTGCAAGCATATGTATAATCTGTGCTGGATGGTTCATTATGAGGAAAATATAAAGGAAAGGCAGTGGTTAAGTGAAGATAATGGTTCTAAAACTTCCCAAATTTCTTGGAAAATTAATAAAGAGGTTTCTTAGAAAAAACTAAGGCACACACGGGAACGCGTTTTACAAAATCATTGTATTTAAAAATGCGTTCCCAACCTTTGAACAAATTTATATAGCTCTTTGTACCTTACCGGAACGTAAGCATCTTGTACATACTCTTATAGTTTTTGGGGTACCATTTACTATTGCCCTAACCCTCATTAAATTTGGTGCCCAAGTCCTATTAGACTTTCTGTGGGAATGACTGTATTGAATTCCATAAGATACTCCCTTATTACAAATATCACATTTTCTTGCCATATAAAACACCTCCCTCGGTAACAAACATAACAAATGATATTTACAGTATTCAAACATATGATATTTTATCACATTAATACAGCTATAATCAACTATAATATATAATGCATATAATAAATTTATATTTTTGTACTATATTCTAGTTAAAAACCTATAATATATAATATACTGTGATATAATAATATATACTATTACTAATATATAACTAATGTATTTAAATTCTTGAATTATAAATATTAATAAGTTAAAATAGATATTAGTGTTTAGTGCTTGTTGTACTGAAATATTATATATCAATTAGAGGGGGAGGTCAATCCATGACAGGTAAGCTGGAAAACAAATTAGGACATATTTCTATTTCTGATGACGTACTGGCAAATATAGCAGGAGTAGCGACTATGGAATGCTATGGAGTTGTTGGGATGTCATCTAAAAGAGCAACAGATGGCCTTGTTGAGCTCCTAAAGATGGAAAACCTTAGCAAAGGTGTTAAGGTAACAGCTGATAATGATGAACTTTCCGTTGAACTTTTTATAATAGTAGAATATGGAACGAAGATATCAGTTATCGCAAATAACATAATACAAAAGGTAAAGTATACCCTAGAGAATTTAACAGGGTTAAAAGTAAACAAAGTTGTAGTTAGTGTACAAGGGGTTAGAGTTTAGTTATAGGGGAGGTACTTAACTTGGAGTTGTTAAGCATAGATGGAGAACTTCTAACAAGGATGATTGTTTCCGCAGCTAATAGTCTCGAAAGCAACAAAATAGCAGTAAATTCTCTTAATGTTTTTCCTGTTCCTGATGGAGATACAGGTACTAATATGTCTATGACAATGTCAGCAGCTGTTAAAGAAATGAAATCAGCTAATGCTAGTACACCTGAAGACATTGCAGAGGCAGTTGCTAACGGTTCTCTAATGGGAGCAAGGGGAAATTCAGGAGTAATTCTATCTCAGCTATTTAGAGGTTTTGCAAAAGGAATTAAAGAAAATAAGGAATTAAATTGCAAAAATCTTGCATTGGCACTTAAAGAAGGAGCTAATACAGCATACAAAGCTGTAATGAAACCAACCGAGGGTACAATACTAACAGTTGCAAGAGAGACTGCTGATAAAGCAATTGAGTTATCAAAGAATATACAGGATGTACCTACATTAATGAACCAGGTCTTTGATTACGCAAACGTAGTGCTTGATAAAACACCGGATATGTTGCCAGTATTAAAAAAAGCTGGAGTTGTAGATGCCGGCGGTAAAGGTCTTATCTATATTTATAAAGGAATGGTTGATGTAATCAATGGCAAAGAAGTAGAATACAGTGAAACAGTTGATGAACTTATACAAGATAAGGGCGTTTCTGTAGGTCATACATCAGAGGAAACAGATATAAAATATGGATATTGTACTGAATTTATAGTAAAATCAAAAGATGCTGATATTGACAAATTTAGAGATTATTTATCAACTATCGGAGATTCATTAATCGTAGTTGGAAGTAGCGATATTATAAAGGTTCATTTTCACACTAATGAACCAGGAGTTGCTTTAACTTCAGCTCTTGAGCTTGGTGAGCTTGTGAAGGTTAAGGTTGATAACATGAGAGAGCAGCACAGAACGCTACTAAATGAAAAAGAAATGCATATGGAAGAGCCGGCAGTAGAAGAAGAAGAGAAACAAGCTGGATTAATAACAGTTGCAATGGGAGAAGGAATTAGGGATGTATTTATGGATCTAGGCGCTGATGAGGTTATAGAGGGCGGCCAGACAATGAATCCTAGTACTGAAGATATACTTCATGCCATAAAGAAAGTAAATGCATCTGATATATATATATTACCTAACAATGGCAATATACTTCTTGCTGCAAAACAGGCTGCTTCAATGTCAGAAAAAAATGTTATTGTAATACCAACCAAAAGTATTCCCCAAGGTATTGCTGCATTAACTGTATTCAACCCCGACAGTAGCAGTGATGAAAACGAGGAAATTATGGTTTCTACAATAAATTATGTAAAAACAGGTCAGGTAACCTATGCAGTTAGGAATACGACATATGATGATAAAGAAATAAATGAAGGCAACATTTTAGGATTAGTAGATGGAAAAATAAATAATACAGGTAAAGACATAAATGATGTAACTGAATCCTTAATAATGGATATGGTATCAGAAGATGATGAATTAATTACAATTTTTTATGGGAATGATATTGAAAAAGAGGACGTTGATAAATTGCTAGAAAACGTACATGAAAAGTTCCCAGATTGTGATATACAATCCCATAATGGAGGGCAGCCATTGTATTATTATATAATTTCTGTTGAATGATTTATAGTGTCTATATAGAAAACCGGCTTAATAGCCGGTTTTTTAAAATAGTAAATATATAATATAGGTGATTTTATGGATTATTCAAAGATATCGGTTAAGGATATAAAGGGAGTTGGACCTAAAACAGAAAAAAAGTTAAACAGGATGGGCATATTTACTGCCATGGATTTATTAACACATTTTCCAAGGGAATATGAAGATAGGGAAAGTATAAAGCCTTTATCTATTTTAAAGCATGGGGAATGTGCCCTTGTCTATGGTCAGGTTACAATGATTAATAAAGATAAATATACAAGCAGCGGAAAACATATTACTAACATTGTATTTAAGAATGAAACAGGCTTTTTTTCAGGGGTTTGGTATAATCAAAGATATATAAAAAATAACTTTAAAGTTGGGAAAGAATATGTTTTGTATGGTAAAGTATCTAAATATTACAATCAGATACAAATAATTTGCCCTGAATATGAAAAGTATACTGAAAATTATAATAGTGGAATTCTTCCTGTATACCCTTTAACTAAAAATTTATCTTTAAAGGTTTTAAGGAGTATTGTAGAAACATTTATCAAGTCAGAAGAGTTTGAGATGGACGAAATACTGCCAGATGAAATAAAAGAAAGATTTAGACTTTATGATATTGATAAAGCAATTAAAAATATACATTTCCCAGAAAGCAATAAAGCAATATTAGAAGCAGAGAAAAGAGTTAAGTTTGATGAGCTTCTAATACTCCAATTAGGAATTGAAATGCAAAAAGAACGTATGAATAATAATAAAGGTATTAAGTTTGAAACATCAAAGGAATTAGCCTCTTTTTTCTCTAGCCTGCCTTATGAATTAACAAAGGCACAAAAAAGGACGGTAAATGATGTATTAAACGATATGAAGTCCGAAAAGCCTATGAATAGATTGATACAAGGGGATGTAGGCTCAGGAAAGACCATAATTGCAGCTGCAGCGCTTTTTAATGGGGTAAAGAATGGCTATCAGGGAGTTATGATGGCACCAACAGAGATACTTGCACAGCAGCATTATGAGTTTATGAAGGGTGTCTTTAATAACTTTGATATAAATATTGGCTTTATCTCGGGAAGCATGCCAAAGAAAGAAAAAGATAAATTAAAAAGTGAAATATCATCTGGCGAAGTAGATGTCATTATAGGGACTCATGCTATTATACAAGATGATGTGGTATTTAATAATTTAGGTATTGTAATAACTGATGAACAACATAGGTTTGGAGTAAGGCAAAGGGCGCTTTTAGGAAGTAAAGGAGAGAATGTAGATGTACTTGTTATGACTGCAACTCCAATACCTAGAACCATGGCACTTTTTATATACGGGGATCTTGATATATCAATAATAGATGAATTGCCTCCAGGCAGGCAAAAGATAGATACATTTGCCGTGAAACCGCAAATGAGAAAAAGGGTATATAATTTTCTCAAAGATGAAGTTAGGAAGGGAAGGCAAGGATATATAGTTTGTCCAATTATTGATGAATCAGATACAATAGAGGCACAGTCAGCCGTTGCACTTTTTAAAAGGCTTCAAAGGGAGAATTTAGACGGAATTAATGTAGGACTTTTGCATGGCAAAATGAAGCAAAAAGAAAAAGATGATATAATGCTTAAATTTAAAGAAGGCAAAATAGATGTTTTGGTCTCTACAACTGTTATTGAGGTTGGAATAGATGTGCCTAATGCAACCATAGTTATAATTGAAAATGCAGATAGGTTTGGGCTTGCCCAACTTCATCAATTAAGAGGCAGAGTTGGCAGAGGAGAACATAAATCATACTGTATATTGATTTCTAATATAGGCTCAGATGTGGCAAAGAAAAGGATGGAGGCAATGACTCAGATATCTGACGGATTTAAGATTGCTGAGGTAGATTTAAAGATTAGAGGAACAGGTGAATTATTTGGATTAAGACAGCATGGGCTTCCAGAACTAAAACTTGCCGATTTATTTAGAGATGAAGATATTTTAATTGAAACAAATACTTTAGCCAAGGAGCTTGTACAAAAAGGAAATATTAACGAACATGAGTATGATAAATTAAGGGACATGGTTAAGTATAAATTTGATCAAAATATTGATGATATAACGTTTAATTAAAATACTGGTGATATAATATATCACCAGTATTGGAAGAGGAGAAATTGAAGAAAGAGTTCTATGGGGAATTTAATTGTTGCATGATAGTATATTGCTCATAATATAAAATAATTATACTTAAAATTTTTTATTGATACAAAATATAAATTGGAGACTTATATTTTGTATCAATAAAAAAAATATGGTAAAATACAAGAAACAAATAAATATTTATGGTAGTTCCTTAATAAAAGAGGGGGGAGTATTTTGAGAATAATTGCTGGAGATGCTAGGGGAAGAAGAATATTAACCCCTGATTCTTATGATATAAGACCAACATCTGATAGGGTGAAAGAATCACTTTTTAATATGATAGGCGCAAAATTTGAAGGTGCACAAATACTAGACTTATTTGGGGGAACAGGTAATCTTGGGCTTGAGTCAATTAGCAGGGGAGCTCTTTTTTGTATTTTTGTAGATTCAAGCAGGGAAAGTGTAAGATTAATAAAACAAAATATAGAACTGTTAGGATATGAAAAGTATTCTAAGGTCTATACTAATGATGCCCAGTCAGCCCTAAGTATATTAAGTAAAAGAGAAATGAAATTTGATATAATTTTTATGGATCCACCTTATAAAAAGAATATAATACCCCCATTGCTTACAGGAATAGAGGAAATTTTAAATAAAGATGGAATACTTGTGGTAGAGCATGATATAAGAGATGTTTTACCTGAAAGAGTGGGTAATACCGTTAATTACAGAAGAAAGAATTATGGAGATACGGTTATTAGTTTATATAAAATAGCGGAGGATTAGATATGGAAAGAATCGCAGTATATCCAGGAAGCTTTGACCCAGTAACTAATGGTCATTTAGATATAATAGAAAGAACCTCAAAAGTATTTGACAAGGTAATTGTAGCTGTTCTTGAAAACCCTGATAAAACGCCAATGTTTACAAAAGAAGAAAGAGTTTGCATGATAAAAAAGGTTACAGATTATATTCCCAATATAGAGGTTGAAAGCTTTTCAGGGCTTTTAATTGACTATATGTATAAAAAGGATGCTAAGGTAATAGTCAAGGGCCTAAGGGCGGTTTCAGATTTTGAGTATGAATTTCAAATGGCTTTATTAAACAATAAACTAGATCCAGGTGTTGAAACATTATTTATGATGACAAATAACAAATATTCATATTTAAGTTCTAGTTCTGTAAAGCAAATAGCATTATTTGGAGGTTGTATAAAAGAATTAGTACCGGATGCCATTATTTGTGATATACTAGAAAAAGTAAAAAAAAATGGGGGTGCTTTGTAAGTGGATGTGCTTGAATTAATTGATCAATTAGAAGAAATAATTGAAAACAGTGCGTCGATACCTATTTCAGGGAAGACATTAGTAAATAAGGAAGATTTACTTGATATGCTTAAAGAGATAAGATTAAGCCTTCCCGATGATTTAAAGCAAGCTCAATGGATAACAGAAGAAAAACAAAAAATACTTATTGAGGCTCAAAGACAAGCGGAAACTATAATTAAAGAAACAGATCTTAGGCTAAAAAAGGAAATAGAAAGGCACGACATAACTGTTGAGGCAAATAAAAGAGCCGCTGAAATAATAAATAATGCGCAAAAAAATGCTAAGGAAATAAGGCTTGGTGCAAAAGAGTATGCCGAAAACTTATTGGATGAACTTGAAAAAGGCCTTGACGATAATGGCCAATTAATGGCTCAAAAACTGCAGCAAGATACTAACAGTATGTTAGCCACCATACAAAAAGATGTTTATGATCTTTTAGACACGGTTGAGGGACAAGTTGACGAAAGAATAACTGAAATACGTGGAAATATTAAGGAACTTAGAAAAATTAATGGATAATAAGCGATAATATCTTTTTAATGCTTACCCAAATAAAAAGCATTAAAAATAATAAAATTAATAATATTATAAAACTAAAAGTAGATAATATAAATTTGTCAATTATGGGTGGAAAATTCAATGATAGTATCTGGTTATTATTAAAAACCTGAAAACCAATATAACTATCTGTAATACCAATTATCTTTATTATAAAGTATGAATATACCCCACAGAAAATTGAGTGTATAAATTTTGCAAATATATATATACCTAAATTTAAATCTGTGTCTTTTATCATTGCTGCTACTTGGAAGTGAATTGAAATGCCACTCCAACCTATTATTGCGGAGGTTGCTACTATTTTTTGGTAAAATAGTGCACTAGATGCGCTAATCATCTTTGAACCAATGGTAACTTCAAATAACCCGCTGATCAAAGGCCTTATAAGTGCCTCGTCAACCCCAATAGGGGAAAGCAGCATGTTTAAAAATTTATATAAAACATGAGAAAAATCTGAGGGCATAATAAGACTTATGATTACAGAAAATATAGTCATAAGTCCTCCAATTAATAGAAGAGAGTTTACTGAATTCATTACAGCCTCACTAATCATAAGACCTATTGGTCTTTTTTCTTTTTGGAAACTATCTATAATGCTTTTATAGGCTTTTTTAAAACCTTTATTGCTTCTTGTTATAGGACCTTTTTCTCCCTTCTTATATAGGCTGAATATTATACCAACAGATATTGCACCAAGATATTGGGAAAGTGCAATTATTGTCCCCGCAGTTTTACTATTTAAAATACCTATTCCAACAGCTCCAATCATAAAAAGAGGCCCAGAGGTACTGCAGAAGGTTAACATTCTTTGGGCTTCTAATTTGCTGCACATATTATCTTTATAAAGGTTACCAACAATTTTTGAACCAATTGGATACCCAGATGAGATGCTCATAATAAAAGGAAATGAGCCACATCCGGGAACATTAAATAAAGGCCTCATAATGGGCTCAAGCAGTATGCCAATGAATTTAACCACCCCAAGGTCTATTAAAAGCTCAGAACCTATAAAAAAGGGCAGTAGGGACGGGCATACCACATTAAACCATGTACTAAGTCCATTTCTTGCAGCGTTTACCGCCTCTTCTGGATATATTATTATTGAAAATGTAAAAATCAGAAGAAGAATTAGCAGAACCGCTTTTGTCAATATTGCAGCATTAAAATATTCTCTTGCTAGCTTTAATCCCAACCATAAAATCATAATAAAAATTAAGATTAGAATAAATTTATGTATCATATATATTCACTTCTTATAGATATTAATAATATATTTATATTAGTGCCCATATCTATTTATAACAGCATATTTTCTAATCGAAGTAACTGTTCGTTTTTAAACAGGCTATGTTGGTTGACTTCCGCTGCTCCAAAATGCCCATTTTTTCAAGAAAGATAAAGATGATAAAAATGGGCACTTAAGTCGCTGCGTAAGTCAAACCAACATAGCCTGAAACCAACACTATAATAAAACATAGCCTAACAATAATAACACTATAGAGGATGGATAAGTATTGCTACTTGACGGAGGGCTTTATTTACGTATATTATTAATTGGGCTATAATTATATTTAAAGTACTTGAACAGGGGGATTAATTATGAAGAGGCCAAAGATAGGTATTGCATTAGGCTCTGGTGCCTCAAGGGGTCTTGCGCACATTGGGGTTTTAAAGGCGCTTGAAGAAAATAATATACCAATAGATATGGTTGCAGGTACGAGCTCTGGCTCTATGATAGGGGCATTATATTGCACTGAAGCCAATTTAAAGTACATAGAAAAGATTGCAGAGGATCTGCCTAGGAGCAATATTATTGATCCATCAGTTCCAAAGCAGGGATTAATAAAAGGAAATCGTATTGAGGAGTTAATGAGGCTTCTTACAAAAGATAAAAATATAGAGGAGCTCAGTATACCATATAGAGCTGTAGCCGCAGACTTAATCAGCGGGCAAAAGTATGTATTTGATAGGGGACCTGTATACAGAGCCGTAAGGGCAAGTATATCAATCCCAGGGATATTTGTACCTGTTTATATGGATGATATGGTTCTAGTAGATGGGGGCATTTTAGACAGGGTACCAGTTGGAGTAGTAAGGGAGATGGGGGCTGATATTGTAATTGGTGTTGATGTAGGATTTTCGAGTAAGAAAGGTAAAGTTGATACAATATTTGATGTTATATTTCAATCAATGGATACTGTTGAAAGAGAGATACTAAAAGGTAGAATTATTGAAGCAGATATACTTTTAAAACCATATCTTCCCAACATTGATCCTGCTAGATTTGATTGCGTGTATGAATGTTCAAAAGAAGGCTACGATATAACAATGGCTGCAATACCCAAAATAAAAGAAATAATTGATAGAAAGGAAAAACTTAATGGTCAGGAATAAAAACAGCGGGGCTTAAAAGGCATCCTGCTGCTTTTTATATATTGGTTTTTTATAAAAGTCTAATCCGCCTTTCCTAGACTTAGCATTTTTATATGCTGTTACATATATATCTGTTGCCCGTATATCAAGCTCTATCATTTTGCTCAAATAGGGATTATTATATTTTCTATAATCACTAGTATTAGTAATTATAGGTATAGGGCATTTCTTTTTAATATTATTTAAAAGCTTCCTGCCTTTATCAGAAAACCCTAGAACCCTTATATATTGGGGCCCGTTAGTATCTTTAAAATATAATAAGTCTTCTTTTTTAATTCCAAGAAGAGAATGTATAAGTATTCTTTTAATCCTTGTCTCAGTATACCTTTTCGATTTTATGCTTTGAATAAGTCCTTTTAGGTCGAAACTGTCTATAGCAGACTTTTTTATCCTATATTCTAAGCCCTCATTTACATCCATTATATTTGATATATCAGATATGCTGCTTCTCCTTAATGTTGATAATATAACCTGGGCAAAATCATCTAAAAAAACGGGGCCTGTTTTATTTTTAATTTGCTCTTCTATTATTTTTGCAGAATAGCCTGGCAATAGATTTTTAATTTCATTTAAAATATTACTATTTTCTGAATCATATATAGCTTTTCTAAGTGCAGTAGCGCTTGGAAAATGGGTATCTAATGTCTCATCATTATAGGAAGAGGACATTCTTTTTATTGTTACAGGTTTTATAGGGCTTTTAAGTCTAAGAAGCCATTTTAGATATTCTATAGAAAGTATGTTATTTGATGATTCTAGTACTTTATGAATATCGCTATTATAATCCGACATGGATTTTGCGAGTGCATTCGCCCTAGCAGCTGCAAAAGGCAGGCCCTCTTTTATTTTTTCCTTTAATGTTTTTTTATATATTAAAGGCTCATTACTTACAATCTCTGCTATACTTTTTAATAATTCTATATCTCCAACCTCACTACCAAAACATATGGCATCTACAATCCCAAGATTATTTAAAATACTTATTGCACCATAGGAGAAAATTTCTGCACTTTGGATACAATATATGACAGGGAGCTCTATACATAGGTCAATTCCAGCATTTAGAGCCATTTTAGCTCTTGACCATTTATCAACTATAGCTGGTTCACCCCGCTGAACAAAGTTACCACTCATAACGCAAACGGAATATTCTGCTTGAGTTATATCATAAGAGGTATTAAAATGGTATAGGTGGCCATTATGAAATGGATTATATTCTACTACTAAGCCTAATACGGACACGAAAATCACCTCAAAACAATTATATATGATTGTTTATATTTCACAAAGCATTTTTGTGAAATATTTATAAATATAAAGTTTTTACATATAGGAGGAATTTAATATGGATTTAATGAAAGAAATATGGAAAAAGGCTAAAAACGATAAAAAAAAGATTGTCTTGGCTGAAGGATGCGAACCTAGAGTATTAATTGCAGCAGATAGAATTATAAAAGAAGGATTAGCAAATGTTGTTCTACTTGGAGATGAAGATACAATAAAAAAGGCTGCATCTGAAAACAATGCTAATATAGATGGAGCAGAGATTATAGACCCAGTTAAATCTCAAAAGTTACAAAGCTATGCAGATTACCTTTATGAACTTAGAAAAAATAAAGGAATGACTCCTGAAAAGGCAACAGAAACTGTTAAAGATGTTCTTTATTATGGTACAATGATGGTTAAGACAGGCGATGCTGATGGTATGGTAGCAGGTTCAGTACATACTACAGGAGATTTGCTAAGACCTGCACTTCAGATAATAAAGACAGCTCCAAATATATCTGTTGTTTCAAGTACATTTATTATGATTGTTCCAAACAAGAAATATGGAGCTGAAGGATTGCTTTTCTTTGCAGATTGTGCAGTAAATCCAAATCCTGACGAAAGACAACTTGCTGAAATAGCAGTTTCTACAGCAAAAACAGCTAAGTCTCTTTCAGGAATTGAACCTAAAGTTGCTATGCTTTCATTCTCTACAAAGGGAAGTGCAAAGCATGAACTTGTAGACAAGGTTTCTAATGCTACAAAGATTGCTAAAGAAATAGATCCTAATATAAATTTAGATGGAGAGCTACAAGCAGATGCTGCATTAGTTCCTGAAGTTGCAAAATTAAAAGCACCAGGCAGCAGTATTGCAGGATGTGCTAATGTTCTAGTGTTCCCAGATATACAGGCAGGAAATATAGGCTATAAATTAGTTCAAAGGCTTGCAGGAGCTGAGGCTTTTGGCCCTATTACACAAGGACTAGCAAAACCTGTTAACGATCTCTCAAGAGGTTGTGTACCAGATGATATCGTTAATGTAGCTGCAATAACAGCAGTTCAGGCTCAAAATATATAAATTAGAAAAGGAGAATCATGATGAAAATATTCGTAATTAATTGCGGTAGTTCATCCTTAAAGTATCAATTATTTAATGTTGATACTGAAGAACTAATGGCAAAAGGACTTGTTGAGAGGATAGGCATGGATGGATCTGTATTAAAACACGAGCCCAAAGGTAGGGATAAGGTGGTTATAGAGAAGGATATTCCAGACCATAAGGTGGCAGTCCAACTAGTTATAGAGGCTCTTGTGGATAAGTCCCATGGCGTTATTTCAGATATATCTGAAATTTCAGCAGTAGGTCATAGAATACTTCATGGTGGGAGTAAATATTCCTCTTCAATATTGGTAACTGATAAGGTTATTAAAGATTTAAAAGAATTGATACCATTAGGACCTTTGCATATGCCAGGCAATATTACAGGAATAACTGCCTGTAGGGCCTTGATGCCTAATGTACCAATGGTAGCTGTCTTTGATACTGCGTTCCATCAGACAATGCCCGAGGATGCATATATGTATGCAATACCTTACGAGTTATATGAGAAGTATGCAATAAGAAGATATGGATTCCATGGGACTTCCCATAGATATGTATCAAAAAGGGCAGCTAAGATGTTAAATAAACCTTTAGAAGATTTAAAGCTTATAACTTGCCACATTGGTAATGGTTCAAGCTTTGCTGCTGTAAAAAATGGTAAATCAGTTGATACAAGTATGGGCTTTACTCCACTTGAAGGCCTTGTTATGGGAACACGTTCTGGGGATATTGACCCTGCAGTAGTTCAGTATTTGGTTTCAAATGCAGGTATGACTGCTGATGAAGTAAATGATATATTAAACAAAAAATCTGGATTCTTAGGACTTTCAGGTATAAGCAGCGATTCTAGAGATATTGAAGATGCTGCTTTAGCTGGAAATAAAAGAGCAATTATGACACTTAAGGTGTTTTACCATAGGGCAAAGAAATATATTGGAGCCTATGCTGCAATAATGGGCGGCGTTGATGCAATAGTATTTACAGCAGGTATTGGTGAAAACTCCCATATGGCAAGAGAACATATATGTGAAGGCCTTGAGTTCCTTGGTATAAAGGTGGATAAGGAAAAGAACATGACTAGGGGAAAAGAAGTTGATATATCTGCTAAGGATTCAAAGGTAAAGGTACTTATAATTCCAACTAATGAAGAGCTTATGATTGCAAGAGACACAATGGAAATTGTACAATCCACAAATACTGCGGCTTTGTAAAAATTACCTTGACAAAAATAATACTAGTTTATATAATTATCTATGTCCTTCATTTGAGGTGGTTCTATGAAAGTAAATGTTTCAAGTATATTATGTAGTGATGGTTTAAGTCAAAATATTACTGAAATCTTGGACATATCAGCAGATGATTTTGATAACAAAGATATAGTAGATAATGAGCCCGTAAAATTAGATGGTGTAATAACAAATATGGGCGATTATCTGCTTCTAAGCGGAGAAATAGATACAAGCCTAAAATTGGTTTGCTCAAGATGTCTTGAATATTTTGATTTTCAATTAAAAACAAAGATAGAAGAAAAATTTTCTAATAGGACAGATATAAATCAGGATGATTTTTATTTCTTTGAAGGTGATATAATAGATTTTAAAGAAATGGTAATCCAAGATATTTTATTGTCTTTACCTATGAAGCTTATCTGCAAAGAGGATTGTGCAGGAATATGCCCTCAATGTGGAAAGAATAAAAATTTATATAACTGTAATTGTTCAGGGGAGAATCTAGATCCAAGATTATCTGTACTTAATGAACTTTTGAAGAAAGGCTAAGGAGGTGTAGCTATGGCAAATCCAAAAAGAAGATCATCAAAAGCTAGAACAGCTAAAAGAAGGGCTAACTGGAAGCTTAATATGCCAGGAGTAGTTGAATGCCCTCAATGTCATGAACCAATGCTTTATCATAGAGTTTGTAAAAATTGCGGCTTTTATAAAGGAAAGTCTGTACTTGAAGTTAAATAGAAAGTCTTTTAGACTTTCTTTTTTTTTGCCTACGTTTTAAACCTACTGTTCGTTTTTAAACCGAATATGTTGATTGACTTCCGCTGCTCCAGAATGCCTATTTTTCTCCAAATAAGTAAAGAGGATAAAAATAGGCATTTAAGTCGCTGCTACAGTAAATCAACATATTCTGAGATCAATGCTGTACCAAAACATGGTATCAAAACGTGGCATTACTTTTTTAAGGTATAACTTGCACTTTTAAAAAAACTTTATTATACTCATAAATAACGACCAATCGTAATAATTGGCAATATAGAGAGGTACTTTTATTTAGATATAAGGAGGAGTTTTTGGTGAAGATAGTTGTAGATGCAATGGGGGGAGATAATGCACCAGGAGCGATAGTAGAAGGGTGCGTAGATGCTGTTTGCGAGTTAGGCATAAACATTGTATTAGTAGGTGATGAACCTAAAATAGAAAAAGAGCTGTCAAAATATAAATATGACGAATCAAAAATAAGCATTGTACATACAACAGAAGTAATTACTAATAATGAGCATCCTGCAATGGCTATAAGGAGAAAAAAAGATTCGTCAATGGTGGTTGGCCTAAACCTAATCAAAGATGGCAAGGGAGATGCCCTTATATCAGCAGGAAGCACTGGCGCGCTTTTAACTGGAGCTACATTGATCACTAAAAGAATAAAAGGGGTAAATAGGCCTGCAATTGCACCAGTTATGCCAGGCAAAAATGGTGCATTTATGGTCATTGACGCAGGAGCAAATGTAGATGTAAAGCCTAATAACTTACTTCAATTTGCCATTATGGGCAGTGCATACTTTAAGGGAGTCTTTAATATAGAGAATCCCAAGGTGGGATTAATAAATAATGGGGCTGAAGCAGAAAAAGGGAACGAATTAACAAAAGCGGCACATGGAATATTAAAAGATGCTGATATAAACTTTATAGGAAACGTAGAGCCAAGGGAAGTTCCTGAAGGGGATGTAGAAGTATTAGTATGTGATGGCTTCGTTGGAAATACAATACTTAAAACCTATGAGGGGGTAGCAAAGGTTATATTTGACCTACTAAAGCAAGAGATCATGTCAACTACACGATCGAAGTTTGCAGCACTTTTATTAAAACCTGTATTTAGGAATCTTAAGAAGAGATTTGATTACACAGAATATGGAGGAGCAGCATTTTTAGGAGTAGATGGAGTTGTAATAAAAGCCCACGGCAGCTCAAATGCAAAGGCAATAAAAAATGCAATAAAGCAAGCAAAAACTTTTGCTGAAAATAATGTGATTAACATTATAAAGGAAAATATAAATGAGGAAGAACTAGAAATATAGAAATAAATAAATATATAATAGTATATACTTATGGTGAGTGAAGCAAAATATATCAAAGAATAGCTAATAGATGTTGACGATAGAATAGTTATGTAATATTATCATTATATAAAATTTATTTGAAGTTTAGATGGTACTTAGAGAACTTCTTAATATAACTAGTAAAAATTATAACTGTACCATCGTTTGGTTAATATATGAAGGGAGGTGAGTTTTATTATGGTATTTAATAAAATTAAAGAAATCATTGTTGAACAACTTGGGGTTGATGCTGAGGATGTAAAGATGGAATCATCTTTTATTGATGATTTAGGGGCTGACTCCCTTGATATAGTTGAATTAATCATGGCTCTAGAAGAGGAATTTGATATTGAAATTCCTGATGAGGAGGCAGAAAAATTCCCTACCGTTGGAAATGTTGTTGATTATATTAAGGAACATACTGAAAACGAGTAGTGTAGTGTTTTGTTCGTAGAAATATTTAATACTTATTGTTATAAAGAAAAATATTTAACATTCTTTAAGTAATCCATCCCCTCCCTTTATTAATCGGCAGGGGATGAATTATGGTTCTAGGTGTTAAGGATAGGAAGATAAAAATGAGGGCTATTACTGAAGAAAGAGCAACGCAGATAGAAATGCTAGAGAAAAGGATAAATTATAAATTTAATAGAAAGTACATAATAAATAGGGCTTTGACTCATAGCTCATATGCAAATCAGTATGGATTATCATATATAGAGCACAATGAAAGAATGGAGTTTCTTGGTGACTCTATTTTAGGCTTTATTGTAAGCGAACATATCTTCAGAAAATATAAAACCAAACCTGAAGGCAAACTAACCAAAATTCGTGCAAGTATAGTCTGCGAATCTTCCCTATATAAAAAGGCTGAAGAATTAGGGCTAGGCGATTTCCTGCTTCTTGGAAATGGAGAAGAGATTACAGGGGGTAGGGAAAGGCCTTCAATGCTTGCAGATGTTTATGAAGCACTAATTGCAGCAATATATTTAGACGGTGGCATGGATTGTGCAAAGGATTTTGTATTAGGAGAGCTTTCAGATACAATAGATCTTACAGTTAAAGAAGGTAAGATTAAAGATTATAAAACTAAATTACAAGAACATTTGCAGGCAGACTCGGATGTTACGATCAGATATCGTATAGAAAAAGAAGAAGGCCCCGCCCATAATAGAAGTTTCCTTTCAGTAGTATATGTAAATGACAATAAAGCAGGAGATGGCCAAGGAAAAAGTAAGAAGGAAGCTGAACAGGAAGCTGCTAAAAGTGCATTAACAGCCCTAGGTGTAAGATTATGAAAAGCCACTATATAATACCTATATTTGTCCCTCACAAAGGCTGCCCACATGATTGCGTATTTTGTAATCAAAAGCATATTACTGGGCAGGTTGATAAAGTAGATAGTGCATTTGTAGAAAATGAAATAGATAAGTATCTAACCACCATAAACTCAAAGGATAGTTTTGTTGAGGTATCCTTTTTTGGAGGAAGCTTTACAGGACTTTCAATAGACGAGCAGACAGAATTGCTTAAGCCTGCAAAAAAGGCCTTAGATGATAACAAAGTAGATGCTATAAGGCTATCCACTAGACCGGATTATATAAATGAGGTTATATTAGCAAATCTTAAAAACTATGGGGTGTCTATAATAGAATTAGGGGTTCAATCCATGGACGAGGATGTACTAAGGTTATCTAATAGAGGACATAGTATAGATGTTGTATATAAGGCATCACAGCTTATTAAATATAATGGCTTTACACTTGGACTTCAGATGATGGTAGGACTTCCTGGAGATGATGAGGCAAAGGATATAAAAACCGTGGAAGAGTTTATAAAAATAAAACCTGACATGGTAAGAATATATCCTGCACTAGTAATTAAAGATACCCTTATGGAGCGTATGTATAAAAGCGGTACCTTTGCCCCCTATACATTGGATAATGCAATTGATATATGCAGCAGGCTATATTTAAAATTTGAATATGCAGGAATAAAAGTAATTAGAATTGGACTTCAACCAACGGAAAATATTGCTTTTGGAAAGGATTTAATTGCAGGCCCATTTCATCCTTCATTTAGAGAGCATGTGGAATCAAAGATACTAAATGATATGATACTTGTTTTAAAAAGGGAATATAATCTAAATGAATTTACTATAGGTGTAAATCCTAGAACTATTTCTAAGCTATTTGCAGACAAAAAGAAGTATTTTAACAATGCTATTAAAACCATTGGAAATAATAAAATAAAGGTTATACAAAATAATAATATACCCATAGATTCAATTCAGGTAATGGATTCCAATAATTGTGTTACACTATCTATAATACAATATGCCAAGCTAATAGAAAAAAAGAATAAATAATAATTAGGTCTACCAAAAGATGGTGTCTCTAAGGGATTTGTTTCCCTTGAATAGTTGGACATAGTCGGTAGGAATATCCGTATTGCGGCTGGTTTAGACGAATACAAGGGGGGAGATTGAAGCGGAAAATATTGTAATTGTTGATGATGAGAAAGATATTGCTGATTTAATATCCTTATATTTAAAAAATGCTGGCTACGATACTACCGTTTATTATGATCCTCTAGATGCAATAAAGTATTTACAGAACAATATCCCTTCTGCTCTAATTTTAGATATCATGATGCCAGAAATAGATGGTATATCAATTCTTACTAAATTAAGAGAAAAGCATGATTATCCAGTTATATTACTTACTGCAAAAACTAATCAGAATGATGTACTTAATGGTCTATATTCGGGGGCAGATGATTATATTAAAAAGCCATTTGAGCCTTTAGAACTCTTAGCAAGATTGAATGTACATCTTAGAAAGGAATCAAAACAAATAAATGATGAAATAAACTATAGAAATTTTTGCTTAGATAGAGCTAGGCATGAATGTAGACTAAATAATAAATATCTGCATTTAACTCCAATATTGAAGAATTAGCAAAATCCATTGGAAATATACTAAAAAATGCAATAAGTTATGGGTATGAAGGGTCAAATATCAGATTAGAAGCTCTAATGAGGGGAATGGATTTAACACTTAACATTAAAAATAAAGCAGATACACTTTCAGAACACGAAATATCGTTGCTTTTCACTAGGTTTTATCGAAGTGATAGCTCAAGGAACTCTTCTAAGGGAGGGTCTGGCTTAGGTCTAGTAATATCTAAAGCAATAATAGAAAATCTGGGCGGAGAAATTAATGCTTCAAGCAATAATAATTGTTTTACAATATCAATTAATATTCCTAATGCAATTGACGAAAGTAAAATTTAGATAAAAATATAATTACATAATCTTAAGAAAGTCTTCATTTTTTATTGCTTTAATATTAATAAAATAAAATCCGTACTTAGTATAATAAAAGATACTAAGTACGGATTTTATTTTAGGGGGAAAACATGATGACAAAAATTTGATTGAGAAAATTGAATCGGCTATACAGTGTAAGAATTATTCGAGATTAGGTAGATGTTTTAATACTAGAAAAAACAGTTATTTTTATGACTTGGGGACGGGGAAGGTTTTTCAAATAGGAAAGGAAATGTTCGCTATTTTAGACGGTATGATAAAAAGTAATGGCTTTGAGTTTATAGAAGAAATTGAATGTTTAGAATCGGATAAGTTAGCCTCTCTTGAGGAGCTATATGATGCAATAATAAAAGAAAATATTTTACAAGCCCCTGAGTTGCATGAATTTATTGGACCTCAAATTAGTGAATTAGACGAACACTTAAATTCAAAGAGGACTCAAATCACCCTTGAATTAACTGAGAAATGTAATATGAGATGTAAATATTGCATATATAATGAAAATCAAGGCGGATATAGAGAGTTCGAGAATAAAGAATAGTAGTATAGAAAAGGAAATTATTCAAAAAAGTAACTATATCAAAGGATATTTTGATCCTTTGTTTGAATGGGCTATAAGTAGTATTTCTGAAAGTGAACTCTCATTAAAAAGTATTGCAAAGGATAATATTATTAAAGATTTAGCATTAATCCATTAGGTAGGATACCTTCAAGCAAGTTATATGAGGGAAATGGTAATATACCTATGGCTTGTATGTGTTCGACTTTATTAGGCCAGAAACAAAAATTATAAATTTAATCATGTCTCTATTCCCAACTGGAGTCAGTCAGGTATTTTTTCAAATTTTTTCATATCGTTTTACTAATATTGCTGGAATTGTTGTATGGACGCCTTATTTGATGGTATTAGCAGGCATAATCCAAATATTTTTATATTGGTATGCTTCAAATAAAATCTATTTAATGTAAAAAACTAAGTGGAATGGGGGTTAGATTATCAGTATGAAAAAAACAATATATAGGTCGCTAAAAATTGTATATGATAGCTCCCAAACTTTATTTTTATTATGTGCTTTTACAACTTTATTTTCAGCCATCATATCAAGATTTAGTATATACTCAATACAAAACCTTGTAAATAGAATCCAAATGGCACTTACATCAAATGAAGATGTAAAAGAAGCCTTATTTTTGTTCTTTGTTGTGAATATTAGTACTGCTTTTGTCAATCATATTAAATCTTTTTATAGTCAGAAATTAAATAATAACACTAATTATTATTTAGATGATGAATTTATTACTAAATGTAGTAAATTACCCTTAAAAGATTTTGAAAGTGAAAAGACTTATGATGCTATTAGCAGGGCAAATGAACTAGGTAAGAATAAAGTTATAGATATGTACTTTAATATTTTACAGTTAGTAGAAAGTATAATATCTATTTTAGCAGTAGTTATTATTGTATTACAAATAGATAGAATATTATGGCTCATTATTTTAATAATACCTGTGATATCAACGATTATGAATATTAAAATCGGGAAATTTGCATATAATTTAGAAAAAAATAATATTGAACACTCAAGACAGAAAAACTACATCAACTATTTATTAACAAATAATATAGCTATAAAAGAAATAATAAGTTTTAATACAGGAAATTATTTAGCAGAAACATTTAAGAGTCATAATAAAGCTTTAAAGGATGCAAATGAGAGAGTAATTAATAAATATACTAGAAAAAATATGTTTTTAACTGTATTGGAGTTAGTTGTAAAAAAAATATTGATTTCTATTATTATTTTACAATCTATAAGAAACAATGGACTCATCGGCAATATTATGGGATTTATCTATTCTGTAGATCTAATAGAAGCACGAATACAAGCGGTTCTTTCAAGTGTGACCACAATTTATAAAGATAAATTATATGTAGATAACTATTTCGAATTCAATGATAGAAAAAATGAAGAAAATTATGGTGAAAAGACTATAAACGAATCAATTGATAAAATAAGCATTAAGAATCTTAGTTTCTCTTACACTGATGAAAAGAAAATTCCCAAAAATGTTAATTTAACTATAAATAGAAAACGGCCAGTTGCCATCATCGGGGTAAACGGTTCTGGGAAGAGTACTTTAATAAAAATATTAGCAGGATTATATGGTGAATATAGTGGAGATATCTTAATTAATCAATTTAATTTAAGAGAACTAAATATAACTGAATATCGAAAAAAAATAGCGGCTATTTTTCAGAATTTTAATAAATACGAGCTAACTTTAAGAGAGAATATAGCTTTTTCAGATATTGACTCAATTAGTAATGATATCAAAATTAGAAAAACAATAAAATTAGTTGGACTTACTGAAGTACTAAAAGAATTTGATTGTGGAATTGACACTCAAATGGGACACTGGTTTGGAGGAGTAGAATTGTCAAAAGGGCAATGGCAGAGAGTAGCATTAGCAAGAGCTTTTTTTAAGGATGCTGATATCATAATAATGGATGAACCTACATCTTTGTTAGATCCTATTATTGAAAAACAAATTTTTGATTTAATTAGTTATTTATCAAAAGAGAAAATATTAATTTTAATTACTCATAGAATTGAAAATTTAGAACCATATAATCCATGGTATGTTTTAATGGAACAGGGAGAAATAAAGACTCAGGGGTCCATTAAAAATATCCAGAAAAATGAATTATATAAAAAACTATTATATAAACAAGTACCATAAATATATACAACTAAAAGTGAGAATAAAAGTATGCCAGTTGTGAAAAATAAATTTTTTATGCTAGAATAAGTTACCCTATGCAGAGGGAGAAAAGTTGTTCGCATATTTGGAAGGGTATGTTCTATTTTCAACAATTTCTAAAATGCACACCGAAATGGTGGGCATTTAGTTTTTTGTAAGCTAAATGGTATATAATTAAAGGCACTTATTATTCTGATGCTATCACAATTAATTTGCGAATTGACACAACTATGTTTAAAAACTAAAATAGTATTATTAATGTCCATTAATTATGGAAGAGGTGCAATAATTTGTTTCTTAAAAAAATCGAGATAAGAGGATTTAAATCCTTTGCAGATAAGGTTGAGTTTGAGCTTGAAAAGGGAATAACAGGGGTTGTAGGACCCAATGGAAGCGGCAAGAGTAATATTTCTGATGCTGTAAGGTGGGTTCTTGGAGAGCAAAGTGCAAAAAGTCTTAGAGGAAGTAAAATGGAGGACGTAATATTTGCTGGTACTCACCTTAGAAAACCTTTAGGTTTTGCAGAAGTTTCAATTATAATTGACAATACAGATGGAATGCTTCCTGTTGACTATACTGAAGTTATAATAACTAGGAGAATGTATAGGTCAGGGGAAAGTGAGTATTACATAAATAAAACATCTTGTAGGATGAAAGATATTACTGAATTGTTTATGGATACAGGAGTAGGCAGGGATGGATACTCAATAATAAGCCAGGGACGAGTGGAAGAGATAATAAATGCAAAACCAGAGGATAGGCGTGAGATATTTGAAGAAGCTGCAGGTATTACAAAATATAAAACAAGGAAAATAGAATCTGAAAAGAAACTTTATAATACAGAACAGAATATACTAAGAATTAATGATATTGTAAATGAACTAGGGAATCAAATAGATCCACTTTATGAGGAATCTATAAAAGCTAAAAAGTATTTGAGCTTAAAAGAAAGATTAAAGGTATTAGAGATTAATACTTTTATTAGAAATATTGACAGCTTAAAAGATAAACTTTCTGATTTAGACGAACTTTATAGGCAGCTTAAAGAAGAACTAGAGGCTAATTCTAAAAGCAATGAAGAAATTGAAGAAAATTATAATAAACTAAAACAAGATATATCTAATATTGACGGTAATATAGAATCTATACAGGCTAAAATTTATACAACTGAAAATGAGATGGAGAAATCTGTTGGAGAAATAAACGTAATAAATGAAAAAATAAATAACCTAGATAAAAATATTAAAAGAATTAATGAAGAAATAGAAGAGAATGAAAACCATCTTAAAAAATTGAAAGCCACTATTTTAGAAAATAAAAAAGTAATAGATGATAATAATACGGAACTTGATAAGTTAAAACTTGATTTAAATCAAAAGAATACTGAATTTGAAAATATAAGCGGCAGTATAAGCCAAAAAGATGCCCATGTAGAGGACTTAAAAACAGAGGTAATTGAAATATTAAATAGCATTGCTGAAAGAAAGAGTGCTATAAATGGATATAATACCTATAAAAGTGGTATTGAAAAGAGAAGGGAACAAATAAAAAGAGAAAAACTGCAAAATAAGGAAAAGGCAAACGAACTTAATCTAGAGACTGCAAACATTGAAAAAGAAGTAGAAGAGCAGAAAAAGATATGTGGTTCCAATATAAAGAAAATAGAGGCCTTAGAAAATGCAAAGACTGGTTTAATAGAAAGCAAAGAAAGTAATGAAAAGGCAATTTTCAAATTAAACGGTAAAATGCAGACTAAAAGCGGACTTTATAAGGTCTTGCGCAATATGGAAAATGAATTTGAGGGGTACAATAGAAGTGTAAGGGAGATAATGAAACAAAAAGGAAGGTCTGATAATTTTTCTAAGGGCATATGTGGTGTTGTTGCAGACATAATAAGTGTTGATGAAAAATATGAGACTGCAATAGAGGTAGCCCTTGGAGGGGCTCTTCAAAATATAGTAACTGAAGATGAGTTTGCAGCAAAAAAATGTATTGAATATCTAAAGACAAATAGATTTGGAAGGGCAACATTTTTACCTTTAACTACTATTTCTCCTCGAAACTATAGTGCAAATATAAAAAGGGTAATTAATAAAAAGGGATATATAGATTTAGCAAATAACCTTGTGCATTATGATAATAAGTATATAAATATTGTATCAAGCCTCCTTGGAAGGGTTATTGTTGTTGATAACATTGATAATGGAATGATAATTGCAAAAGAAATAAACTACTCCTATAAAATAGTAACAACAGATGGAGACATAATAAACCCTGGCGGAGCATTTACAGGCGGAAGCATAAATGAAAAAACAGGTAGAATATTAAGTAGAAAAAGGGAAATAGATGAGCTATTAATAGATATAAAAGGCCTTAAAGAATCAATTAATGAGTATGAGGCTAAAAATAAAGATATAGAAAAAGAACTTGACTCTGTTAAGCTTAGGCTAACGACCTCTTTTGAGGAGAGGCATACATCGGATTTAAAATTATCATCCCTAGAAGGCAGCATGTCCTCTTATAAAAAGGATATAGAAAGAATGTCTCTTGAGGAAAAATCATTGATAAAAGAGATAGAGCAGCTAGAAGAAGAATATAAGGAGGCAAATATTAAATTAGAGCAGGAGATAAGTTTACTAGCAAATCTTGAGGATAAAAGTGGAAAGGTATCTAAAGAGGCTGAAGAAGAACAGCTTAAAATAAAAGATATATCAGATAAAAGGGATGCATTATCTGATGAAATCACATCCCTCAGGGTTAAAATTACAGAGCACAAGCACAATATAAAGGAGTTTGAAAACAGAAATATAGAAGTAAACAAGAATATACTTGAGCTAGATGAATTAAACTGCAAGAAAGATAATGAAAAGAAAACCTCTATAATAGAAAAGGAAAAATTACATGTAAATATTAATAATATTAATGAATCTGATATTCTATTAAAACAAAAAAATGTTAGTTCAAAATCTAAATTAGAAGATTTATTCATAGAAAAAAAGAAAAACTCTATGCTGCTTGAGGAAATAGAAAAACGTAAAAAAGAATATGGAGAGGCATACCAGAATTTACAATCTGAAGTTCACAAGCTTGAAATGCAAAAAGCAAGAATCGATATGGAAATAGAAAATATGCAAAACAAGATATGGGATGAATATGAGTTAAGTTATGCTTCAGCCATTAAATATAGAATAGAAGTAAATAGTATGTCACAAGCTTCAAAAGAGATAAATAATATAAAAAGTAATATTAAAGAATTAGGCATAATAAATGTTAATGCCATAGAGGAATACGAAAAGGTAAAAGAAAGGTTTGAGTTTTTAACTACCCAAAAGAATGATTTAGAAGAGGCAAAAGAGTCATTAAATAAAGTAATACTAGAGATGACTGAAAAGATGGAGACCCAGTTCTCTAAAAACTTTGAAATAATTAATCAGAATTTTAATGAAGTATTTGCTGAACTATTTGGAGGGGGAAAAGCAAACCTAATACTTTGCGATGATGATGATGTCCTGTCAAGTGGAATAGAAATAATTGCAGAACCTCCAGGTAAGAAACTTCAGTATCTTACATTGCTTTCTGGAGGGGAGAAGGCACTTACAGCCATTGCCCTTTTATTTGCTATTTTAAGGATGAAGCCTTCACCTTTTTGTATACTAGATGAAATTGAAGCTGCACTTGATGATGTAAATGTGGCTAGGTTCGCAAATTTTTTGAGAGAGCTATCTAAAGAAACCCAGTTTATAGTGGTAACACATAGAAAGGGAACCATGGAGGTTGCAGATGCCCTATATGGTGTTACCATGGAGGAAAAAGGAGTTTCTAAGCTTGTATCAGCTAAATTAACAGAGAAAGTAAGTTGAAGGAGTGGTATTTTTGGAAGATAAACAAGGATTTTTTTCAAAATTAGTTTCAGGATTGACTAAAACAAGGGATAATGTTGCATCTAAGATAGATGACCTTTTAAACTTTGGTGGAGCAATTGATGATGATCTTTATGAAGAGTTAGAAGAGATACTTATAATGGCAGATATAGGGGTTAAATCTACTACAAAAATAATAGAGATGCTTAAAAAAAGGGTTAAAGAAGAAAAGATAAAAGATCCAAAACAGGTTAAAGCTATTTTAAAAGACATAATAATAGATATACTAAGTGATGGCAGTGATAACAATAGTATGGAACTTCCTGCAGTTTATATGATTGTAGGAGTAAATGGAGTGGGAAAGACCACCTCAATAGGAAAGCTTGCAAATGTGTACAAAAAAGAAGGCTTAAAGGTTTTATTAGCTGCTGGTGATACATTTAGGGCTGCAGCAATTGATCAAATATGTGTATGGGGAAATAGGGTGGGAGTAGATGTTATAAAGCAGCAGGAAGGCTCAGACCCTGCTGCAGTAGTATATGATGCAGTTTATGCTGCTAAGTCTAGAAAATCTGACATACTCATATGCGATACGGCAGGAAGACTTCATAATAAAAAGAATCTAATGGATGAATTAGAGAAGGTAAACAGGATAGTTGATAGGGAATATCCTGAAAGCCACAAGCAAACCATACTGGTACTAGATGCGACCACAGGCCAAAATGGTGTAATACAAGCAAAGGAATTTAAAAAGGCTTGTGATATTGATGGTATTATACTTACAAAGCTTGATGGAACAGCAAAAGGCGGTATAGTAATTGCTATAAAAGAAGAACTTGGAATACCTGTTAGGTATATAGGTGTAGGAGAAGGAATAGACGATCTTCAAGAGTTTAATGCAAATGATTTTGTAGATGCATTATTTAATGATGTAAAGTAAAAAGCCTTGACAGTCTCTTTTTAATCTGATATTATTTTTTATGGTAAGTAAAAGATCATTAAAATAGACGGTTGGCGATTTAAATGTTGGATAAAGTTTATGAAGTTAGTATGTTATATGACTTTTATGGGCAATTGCTTACTTTAAAACAAAGAAATGTACTTGATTTATATTACAATAATGATTATTCTCTAGGAGAGATATCAGATATATTAAGTATATCAAGGCAGGGAGTATATGATACTCTAAAACGCAGCGAAAAGTCTCTGCATGGTTATGAAGATAAATTACATCTTGTTCAAAAGTTTCAGGAAAACAAAAAAAAGCTTAAAGAGGTGTACTCACTTCTATGTAATATTAAGCAAAGTGAATATACGGATAAGATGAAATCCATATTGATTGATATATTAGAAAACAGCATTTAGGGGGTCTATCCATGGCTTTTGAGAATTTAACATCTAAGCTTCAAGAAACTTTTAAAAAACTTAAAGGTAAGGGTAAGCTCAATGAGAAAGATGTAAAAGAAGCAATGAGGGAAGTAAAGCTTGCTCTACTTGAAGCAGATGTAAATTATAGAGTTGTTAAAGAGTTTGTAAATAAGGTAACAAGTAGATCTGTAGGATCAGAGGTTATGGAAAGCTTAACTCCTGGTCAGCAGGTTATTAAAATAGTTAATGAAGAGCTTGTAGCTCTTATGGGGGATAGCAGTGAAGAGATAAAATACTCCAAAACTCCTCCTACAAAGATAATGTTAGTAGGGCTTCAAGGTGCAGGTAAAACAACCATGGCAGGAAAGCTTGGCCAGTATATGAAAAAGCAGGGCAAAAAGCCTTTGCTTGCAGCCTGCGATGTTTATAGGCCTGCAGCAATTAAGCAGCTTCAGGTTGTAGCTGAAAAGTTAGATTTGCCATCCTTTAGCATGGGAGATAAAAAAAGCCCAGTAGATATTGCAAAAGCTTCCATGAATTTTGCTGAGAATAATAAAAATGACGTGGTTATTATAGATACGGCAGGAAGACTTCACATAGATGAACATCTTATGGATGAACTAATCAATATAAAAAAAGAGATAAATCCTGATGAAATACTTCTTGTGGTAGATGCAATGACGGGTCAAGATGCTGTAAATGTGGCAGAAAGCTTTAATGAAAAACTAAATATAACTGGTGTTATACTTACAAAACTTGATGGAGATACAAGAGGTGGGGCAGCATTATCTGTAAGGTATATTACTGGAAAGCCTATAAAGTTTGCAGGTATAGGAGAAAAACTTACAGATATTGAGGTTTTTCATCCTGATAGAATGGCATCTAGAATACTTGGAATGGGCGATGTTTTAAGCCTTATTGAAAAAGCTCAGGAATCTATAGATGAGAAAAAGGCTCTTGAACTTTCTAAAAAGATGCTTAAACAAGAGTTTACATTTGATGATTTTCTTGAGCAGATGCAGCAAGTTAAAAAAATGGGATCTATAAGCGATATAATGTCAATGATTCCAGGAATTGACCCTGCAATGCTAAAAGGTGTTAATATAGACGATAGTGATCTCTCGCGCGTGGAAGCTATAATTAAATCCATGACAAAGGATGAGAGAAATAACCCTGCTCTTTTAAAAAACAGCAGCAGAAGAAAAAGAATTGCAAGAGGCAGCGGCACTAAAATACAGGATGTAAACAGGGTAATAAAGCAATTTGAACAAGGTCAGAAAATGATGAAACAGTTTTCAGGTATGATGAAAAACCCTAAAAAAGGAAAGCTGAAACTTCCATTTCAACTTCCATTTTAGATAAAATATTTAGATATTTAAGTGGTTTTAAGCAACAGAAGGAGGTGAGTTAAATGGCAGTTAAGATAAGATTAAAAAGGATGGGCGCAAAAAAAGCACCTTTTTATAGAATAGTGGTAGCTGATGGCAGATCTCCAAGAGATGGCAGATTCATTGAAGAAATAGGATATTACAACCCTACTACTGACCCAGTTGATGTAAAAGTCGATGGAGAAAAGGCAAAAAAGTGGCTTGACAATGGAGCACAACCTTCAGATACAGTTAGAAGTTTACTTAAGAAAGCTGGTATAATTAATACAGTAGCATCAAAGTAATACAATAGAAAATCCGGGGGTGTAGAGGTTGAAGGAATTAGTAGAAGTAATTGTTAAAGCTCTAGTTGACAACCCTGATGCAGTAAGAATCAACGAAATAGTTGGTGAACAGTCAGTTATCCTTGAAATTAGTGTTGCCCAAGAAGATATGGGGAAAGTAATAGGAAAACAAGGAAGGATTGCAAAAGCAATAAGGACTGTTGTAAAAGCAGCTGCAACCAAAGAAAATAAGAGGGTTGTAGTAGAAATTATATAAACAAAAGGGTTAGGGGATCCTAATCCTTTTTTGCTATAAGGAGTGGTTTTTACGGCCGTTAATTATTTTAGAATTGGTAAGATTATAAATACTCAAGGGCTAAAGGGGGAGGTTAGGGTATTACCCCTTACGGATGATGTAAAAAGATTTGATTATGCTAAATTTGTATTTATTGATGACCAAAAGCTTATTAAAACTTATGTGGAACATGTTAGATACCAAAAAGATTTGGTCATAATCAAATTTAAAAATATAAATACCATAGAAGATGCTGAGAAGCTAAAAAATACATACATACTAATTGACAGAAAAAATGCCATTAAGTTATCTAATGACAGATATTTTGTGTGCGATATTATAGGCCTTTTAGTATATAGCACGGATGATTGCCTCTATGGAGAGATAACTGATGTTATGCAGACAGGAAGCAACGATGTATATGTAGTAAAAAATCATGATAAAGAGATACTTATTCCTGCATTAAAAACCGTGGTAAAGGAAATAGATATAAATAATGGCAGGATGGTTGTAGAACTCCCGGAAGGTTTGATTTAGCTATGAAGATAGATATATTATCACTTTTCCCAGAAATGTTTGCGCCTTTTGATGTAAGTATAATAAAAAGGGCAAGAGATAAGGGAATACTTGATATTAAGGTAACAGATATAAGAGATTTTACTAAAGATAAACACAATAGGGCTGATGATTATCCATACGGCGGAGGAGCTGGAATGGTTATGATGGCAGATCCTATATATTCAGCTGTTGAGCATGTAATAGAAGATTGCAAGGAAAAACCCAAAATATTACTTATGGGGCCTTGTGGAAAGACTTTTGATCAAAATATTGCAAAACAGCTGTCAAATGAAAGACATATAGTATTAATATGTGGACACTATGAGGGCTTAGATGAAAGAATTATGCCTTTAATAGATGATGAGATATCAATAGGCGATTATGTACTAACTGGGGGAGAACTTGCAGCAATGGTGGTAGTAGATGCTGTTTCAAGAATGATTCCAGGGGTTTTAAGTTCAAACATGAGTTATGAAGAAGAATCATTTTATGATGGCTTATTGGAGTATCCTCAGTATACAAGACCAGAGGAATATAGAGGGATGAAGGTGCCTGAGGTTTTATTATCAGGACATCACGAGAATATAAGAAAATGGAGACGCCTTGAATCTCTAAAAAGAACATATATTAATAGACCAGATTTAATTGACAGTAAAGAACTTACAGATGAGGATAGGAAAATGCTAAAAGAAATAGAAAATATGTATAAAAAAGATTGATACAAACAATAGCTATTTTTTCGTTGCATAAACATATGCGGTATGCTATAATATCCAAGTATTGTGAATACGGGCGGTCCTCTGCTAGGGCTTCTAACATGAACGTCTATGATGGAAGGAGGTAATTTTTGTGGATATAATCGGAGAAATTGAATCAGAACAATTAAAAAAGGATGTACCCGTTTTTGAGATAGGTGATACAGTTAGAGTACACGTAAAGATCAAAGAAGGGGCTAGAGAAAGAATACAGGTATTTGAAGGAACCGTTATTAAAAGACAGAATGGTGGACTTAGAGAAACATTTACAGTAAGAAGGCTTTCTTATGGTGTAGGTGTTGAAAAAACTTTCCCTGTACATTCTCCAGTAGTTGAGAAGATTGAAGTAACTAGGAAAGGTAAGACTAGAAGGGCAAAACTTTATTACTTAAGAGATAGAGTAGGAAAGTCTGCAAAGGTTAAAGAAAAGATAAATAAATAAAGAATTAAAGGGGGACTGTTTTTACAGTCCCTTTTTTGATAAGGGGTGATTATATGAATATACAGTGGTATCCAGGACATATGACTAAGGCAAGACGTGAAATGACAGAGTCTTTAAAGCTAGTTGAACTAGTTATAGAATTATTAGATGCAAGAATTCCTATAAGCAGCAGAAACCCAGACATTGATAAACTTTGTGGTAATAAACCGAGATTAATAGTACTTAATAAAAGTGATTTAGCAGATGATAAGATAACTAAAATATGGATTCAGTATTTCAAAGGTATAGGTAAAGATTGTATAGAGGTAGACTCTCTTTCCGGTAAAAATGTAAAGACCATAGGTAGGGTTGTTCAAGATAAATTTAAAGAGAGAAATAAAAACTTAAAAGCAAAAGGCATTGTATCAAAGCCCATTAGGATAATGATTGCAGGTGTACCTAATGTGGGAAAGTCTTCCCTTATTAATAGATTATCAGGCAGGGCTAGTGCCAAAACTGGTGATAAGCCAGGCGTTACTAGAGGAAAACAATGGATAAAGCTTGGCAGTAATATGGAGCTTTTAGATACCCCAGGAATCTTATGGCCTAAATTTGATGACCCTAAGGTGGGATACAATTTAGCATTCACAGGGGCAATTAAGGATGAGATATTAGATACTGCTGAACTTTCAATTAAGCTTATAGATACCCTAATTGAAATATGCCCTGAAAGTATTGTGAGCAGGTACAACCTTAAAGATACTAAAAAGCTTGCAATAGAAATACTTGAAGATATAGGAAAAGTTAGAGGGTGTATGCTGCCTGGAGGAAACATTGATATAGATAGGGCTGCATCAATAGTACTAGATGAGTTCAGAAGTGGAAAACTAGGAAGAATTTCTCTTGAGAAACCAAACATAAAATAAAGTCGTGAAGGTGATATTTTGGATTATAGTAAATTATCTATTGAAGAGATAAAAGATATTATAAGTAATGCAGATTTAGAGGAAAGAAATAGATTAATAGGTTTGCTAGAGAATGATAATAGAAAAGGGGTAAAAAGGTTATCAGAAAGATTAAGGAAGGAAATAATAGGTCATAATAAAGAAATAGCGAGAATTAAAAAGCTTAAAGAGTATGAATATAAATATATAAGCAAAGGTGCTAAATACATTGCAGGAGTTGACGAGGTGGGAAGAGGGCCTCTTGCAGGGGCTGTGTATGCCTGTGCAGTTATAATGCCAATTGAGGCTATTATAGAGGGTATAGATGATTCAAAAAAGCTATCACCAGAGAAAAGAGAGAGATTGTCATTAGAAATTAAGGAAAATGCAATTAGTTATGGCATAGGGTATGTAGATGAAAAGCAAATAGATAGGGTAAATATTTTAAATGCCACTTATATGGCAATGAAAAAAGCCATAGACAATCTTTATGTAAGACCTACTGTAGTATTGGTGGACGCAATTAGGATACCCAATGTTAATATCTTTCAGGTTCCTATTATAAAAGGTGATTCCATCTCATTTTCAATTGCTGCAGCATCTATAGTTGCAAAGGTTGAAAGGGATAATTATATGAATAGGTTACATAATGAGTTCCCCGTCTATAATTTTTCAAAGAATAAAGGGTATGGCACACAAGAACATATTGATGCAATAAAAAAATATGGACCATGCCCCTACCATAGGAAATCTTTTATTAAAAATATAGTGTAAAGAGGGTTTGGTTTTAGAATGATAATTTCCGGTAAGGAAAAAGGAAACATAGGAGAAAACATTGCAGCTGAATATCTTAAAGATAATGGATATAGTATTTTGTTTAGAAACTTTAGAACAAGATTTGGAGAGATAGATATAATTGGGGAAGAAGATGGATACATAGTATTTATTGAGGTAAAGGCAAGGAAGAATTTTCAAATGGGACTGCCTTGTGAATCTGTATCAATAAATAAGCAAAGGCGCATTGCTAGGATGGCTAGTTTATATATTGCAATTAATAATCTATCAGACAGAAATTTTAGATTTGATATTGTTGAAATGATTTTAGATGGAGAAAATGCTAAATATATACGTATATTAAAAGATGCTTTTTGGGTAGAGAAGGCCTTTTAATATACGTTATAGATTCTAAGAAGTAATTAGTATTCCCAGTACTTTCTGTCCATACTTCTATATTGAATAGCCTCACAGATATTATCTAAATGAATATTTTCTAAACCCTCAATGTCTGCTATGGTTCTTGCTATTTTAAGTATTTTATTATAGGCTCTTGCACTTAGCCCAAGGCTTTCGAAGGTTTCCCTAAGTAACTTTTTAGATGGTTCATCAATTTTGCAGTATTTTTTTATCATGCCTGATGTTAATTGGGCATTACAATATATATTGTAATCTTTATATCTTTGAAGCTGAATATTTCGGGCCTTTTTGACCCTCTCTCTTATAACTTTTGTACTCTCTCCTTTATTTTCGTCCTCGAGCTCATGGTATTTAACAGGGTATACCTCTAAATGTATATCTATTCTATCAAGCAGGGGACCTGAAACCTTGTTTAGATACTTCTTAATGGCCATAGGACTGCAAGTACACTCTCTTGTAGAGTCGTTATGGTATCCACATTGGCATGGATTCATGGAGGCTACAAGCATAAAAATTGATGGAAATGTAAGTGTACCGCTTACTCTTGATATATTAACCTCTCCATCTTCCATAGGTTGTCTTAGAACTTCTAGCGCATTTCTTTGAAACTCAGGTAATTCATCTAAAAAAAGAACCCCATAATGGCATAGAGAAACTTCTCCAGGCTTTGGAGTCTTACCCCCGCCAATTAGAGATATGGCTGATATGGTGTGGTGTGGCGATCTAAAAGGCCTATTTCTAATTATACTAGAGCTAGAGGAGGCAGCATTTAGTTTCCCAGATGTACTATATATTTTTGTAACCTCAATTGCCTCTTCCATGGTCATACTAGGCAGTATACCTGGAAGCCTTTTTGCAAGCATGGTTTTACCAGAGCCTGGGGGGCCAATCATAAGTATATTGTGGTTTCCTGCAGCTGCAATCTCAAGTGCCCTTTTGGCATTTTCCTGTCCCTTTATATCACAAAAATCCTCATAATCTGCTTCTTTATTCATTATATCTTCAATTTCAACTGTAAAAGGGGCAATATTTCCATCTTCAATCACCTCAATTGTATCCTTTAAACTTGATACTGGATATATATTTATATCTTTAATTATTGCAGCCTCATAAGTATTTTTGTATGGGATTATAATATTTTCATACCCTTTCTTAGCAGCTTCTGCAGCCACACATAAAACTCCATTGACAGGTTTTACTCTTCCATCTAAGGATAATTCACCTAAAAATAAATAATCATCAATATTATTGCAATTTATTTGATCTGTTGCATTCAGTATTCCTATGGCTATAGGCAAGTCAAAACAGGGACCTTCCTTTTTTATATGGGCTGGTGCAAGGTTTATAGTTACCTTTTTTGTAGGAAATTTATAGCCAGAATTTTTAATAGCAGTTCTAACCCTCTCTTTTGATTCTTTTACGGCAGCGTCAGGAAGACCTACAATAGTAAAGCATGGAAGCCCATTCGATATATCTGTTTCAACCTCTATTATTTGCCCATTTATTCCTAAAACTGCACATGTATAAATTTTACTCAGCATAAAAACCGCCTCCCACTGGGATTATTGCCAAACATACTATATTTAAACAAAAAGTTATTATACAAAATACGATATAGACATGCTCTAATATTATATTTCTACATATTTTATATTGGGAGGGATATTATGATTGGTATTTTGTGCAGTAATAATAAAGAAAAGTTCTATTCATGGCGATTACACTCTATTTTCTCTGAATTAATGAAAAGGGATAATGACAGATTATTTGTTGTATTTTCCATCTTAAATATAGACCTATTAAAGGGAAAAGTTAAAGGCTTTTTGGTGTCAAAAACAGGTGTTATGCCAATTGAAGCAGATATACCGCCTATTATATACAACTTTTCGTTTCAAAAATCATCAGAGGATATAAGGAACTTAAGAAGGCTATCTGAAATAGATAATATTGTATTAGTTAATGGTACAAATAGATTTGATCAAAATATGATAATGGAAATGCTATGTTCATCAAATATATTGAAAAAATATGTTCTTAACTTTTCAATATATGATAAAAATAAAAATAACTTTATGCCAAGAGAAGATACGGATTATGTTGTTATTCCTTCAAAAGGTTCAAATATTGATAAAATATATTATATTTCACAAGAGCAAAAAAATACCAAAATAGAGGGGAATGAGTATATTAAAAGAGGCGAATCATTGGACTATATTAATGAATTTTTATGCCAAAGGTATTTGTTATTTATTGAAGCATCAAATATATTAAAGCATAACAATTGCCCCATTATAATTAGAACCTATATCCAAAGGGGATATAATGGAACATTCGAGAGTTTAGGGAGGCGCATTAACGCTGACATTAAAATTGATGAAGTTGTAACTGAAAATACAGATATAGCCTCACTTAATATCTCTAACTATATAGCTAAATTTATACCTAGTATTGGCACCTTCTTTATAGATTTAATACTTGACAAAAATAATGCCCCATACTTGTTACACTTTGGAGGATTTGACCTATGGCTTTTAAATAACTTAAAGGAAAAAGAATATAAAAAAGATTTTTACAAAAATCTAATATATCTTTCTGAATTTTATGAGAGGTCACAAAAGGGGGAATAAAAATGTGGGTTAATATAGATGTTGTATCAAATGACAAAAGTGTTATTTTTTTGCCAGAGAAGTTAGCCTCAGAGTATAGCAGTGAAGTACAGTTATGTTTTGGGAAAAGAAGCAGCGAGGCAATAGTTATAGCTTCTAAAGATATTAAAATTCAGAAAGAAAATACATTCGAAAAGCCACTTAAAATAGCAATAACAAATAAAATAAAAAGGCGCCTTCAAATCCCAACAGGGTTAACTTACAAGATAAAGTTTAATGCAGATAAAATAGAAATAGGTCCTGTTATAGGGCTTTTGCTAGGTAATAGAAACCATATTTATAATAAACGTTATATGGTTAAATATTCTGATCGCTGCGGTATATATAAGGAGGTGGGAGGGCTTTTATGCGCATTCTCACCAAGGTCTATAGATTGGAATAATTTTTTAGCATATGGGCTTTATTATGATCCTAAAGACAATGAGTGGAAGTATGGGAGATTCCCCATTCCTTCAACCATATATAGGAGGGATTTTCATACGGATAATGAGACCATTAAAAGACTTTCTTTTATAACTGAGGGAAAACTTTTTAATTCATGGAGATTTAATAAATTCTATTTTTATAAGCATTTAGGGAAGGATAAATATCTATTGAAGCACCTTCCGTTAACAGAACTATCTTTAAACTATGAACAAATAAAAGACTTTATAGATATAAATATCAAAACAATACTAAAGCCTATAAACCTATCAAGGGGAAGGGGACTGATAATTATAAACAAAGAAGGCGGTAAATACATTGTAGAGGACTATAGGCAAAGATTGCCTGAAAAAATAATATTAACAGAAGATAACCTAAAAGAGTTTTTTGATAAAAACCAGATGCTCTTTAATAATTATTTAATACAAAAGCAAATTTTACTTGCTAAAATAGATGGCTCACCTTTTGATATAAGGATTGTTATGCAAAGAAATCAAAAAAGCCAGTGGAAAGACATGGGGATTGAATGTAGAGTTGCAAATAAAAACACCCTTGTAACGAACATATCAAGAGGAGGATATGCTCTTAATATTGAAGAAGCCTTAAAAAGTGCCTTCCCAAACATTACTAATGATAAAGATATTAAAGATTATATAGATGATTTATGCTATAGAATATGCCAAAGACTTGACGAAACGGGACAGCATTTTGCAGAGTTTGGATTAGATTTAGGTATTGATGAGGATAAAAAGATTTGGATTATTGAGGCTAATGTATTCCCAAGTTTTAAAGGATTCAAAACAATGGATCATGAAACCTATTTAAAAATACGTTATGCGCCTATACAATATTCTGCATCAATAGCTGGATTTTTATAGAATGATTTATTTCAGCTTACAATAAATCTTCATAGGGAGTGAAATGTGTTGAATGAACAAATTAAAATAAGTCCTTATAAAAAAAGATTATCTACTATAATTATAGATAAAAAATTAGCTGAAGAATTAAATATATCAAATAAAAAGAGGGCATTTGTAAGTTTTGGTGCAAAAAAAGCTTTTGTAGATGTTGAATTTCCCTTGGGAGGATTAAGCAATGAGGTGTTTTTATCTACGGATATACTAACTAGTTTAAGAATACCTGAATATTTAACTTACGAAATACGTATTGACAAAAACGAAATTAAAATAGGACCTTGTATTGGGATTTTAATTAGCAACAATAGATATGAAAATATTAAGAAGAGGTATATTAAATCTTTTCATTCTAGTGTACTAGACTATAAAGGAATTCTAGGAGCAATTATTATATTTTCTTTAGATAGGGTTGATGCTTCAAATCAAATTATAGAAGGTTATTGTTATAATCCTATAAAAGATAACTGGGAGGCTGGCATTTTCCCATATCCTTTAGCCATATATAAAAGAATAGGCATAAGTAAGAAATGGGAAAACCATTTTCTCTCTGTAATAGGAGATGGGTTATTCAACAATTACTATCCTAACAAATGTGAGGTATATAGCTGGTTAAAAGATGAGAAAATAATATCTTCTCATATACCAGATAGCGCTATATACAAGTCATGGAATGACATAGAGTATATGCTAACCAAATACAAATCTATATATGTAAAACCAATATGGGGTATGAAAGGCATTGGGGTTGTAAAGATAAGTGCAGCAGATAACGATATTATATTTAATTATAGGGAGAATAGTGAAAATAAGGAGAAGGTTGTAAAGAATTTAAAGAGTGCTTCGGAGAATTTTTTTGCACCTAATAGGTATATTATTCAGCAGTCCATAGAGCTTATAAATAACAAAGGCAGTATAGTTGATTTAAGGTGTGTATTGCAAAAAGATGGGACACAAAACTGGATATGCAATGCAATTATTGCTAGATTAGGAGCTCATGGAAGTGTTGTAAGCAATGTTTCAAACGGGGGAGAAGCAAAGACAGCTATAGACTTCTTTAGAGAGGATATGTTACTTTCTGAGAAAGATGCATTTATTCTTAAAGAAAAAATAATAAATTATTGCATGGAGATATGCAGTTTACTTGATAAATATGGGTTAAACCTTGGGGTTCTTGGACTCGATATAGGCATAGATAAAGAAGGAAAGCTATGGCTCATAGAAATTAATAGCAGAAGCCCAAATCCTGCTATTGTGCTTAGAGCAAATGATATTCTATCATACTATAATATACTATCTGCTCCCCTGTATTATGGTAAATCTATTGCTGGATTTAAAGCATAGGAGGGGGTGTGGATGAATTATAGAATATTAGTTAACCATAGCGATAACAATAGCAAAGTACTTGTACCAATAGAATTTCTGCATGCTCCAAATGAAATAAATACTAAATATGTATTTATTTCATTTGGACAGAGAAAAGTTAAGGCAGAGATAGATACAGATAAATGTTTGGAATGTAATGAAATAATGGTTTCAAAAGACATAGCAGATGCTCTATATTTAAATTTAGAAGTAGAGTATCAGTTAAAATATGATAAAAATACAATAAGAATAGGACCTGTTATAGGACTTCTATTAGGCTTAAAAAAGAATGATATATCTAACAATTTACTCAAAAGAGCATTGAACTATACACTTTTATATAATAATATAAATGGGCTAATAGTGGTATTTAGTATTGAAGGGGTAGATTATGAAAATGGCATTATTGAAGGATACTTCTTTAACCCTAAATGTGAAAAAAGGCAATTACCATGGGGAAAAGGGGTATTCCCTATACCAAATTCAATATTCCAGAGGATTACATTAGATAAATATAACCAAAACAAATTAAAAAGTATAACCCAAAACTGCATTTTTAATTCATCCTATTTTAATAAATGGGAATTTTGGATCATGGTGTCAAGGTGTAGTTCCGTGAAATATAATATACCCTATACGAGGATTTTAAATTCCTTAGATGATGTGGATTTTATAATAAATAAATACGGCTCCTCCTATATAAAACCCATAAATGGAACATTGGCACAGGGTATATATAAAATAAATAAACATTTAAATACTTATTTATTTAAGAAAAAGAATAAAGCACAAAAGCTTTCTAGAAAACAAGCCAAAGAGTATATAAATAATACTATAAAAGATAAAAAATACATTGTACAACAACCAATAGAAGCTTTCACAATAGATGGCAGGCATATGGATTTTAGAGTAATCATGCAAAAGGATTATACTAAAGAATGGATGTGCACAGGTATAATATCTTTTACAGGAATAGAAGGGGATATATGTTCAAACTCGGGAGGAGAATTATTATTTGAATATGCTCTAGAGGGGCGGCTAAAATTATCTAGAGAAAGTACATTTATAATAAAGCAAAATATGATAGATATATGCAAAAAGATATGTAAAATACTTGATAGCAGTGGAGAAAATTATGGGGATCTTGGCTTTGATGTGGTATTAGATAAAAATTTAAGGGTATGGGTACTTGAAGTTAATAAAAGACAGTACCATAGTACACCACTTTGGGTGGGGGATATACAAACCTTTTATGCTGTAAAGACTAATCCGATTAAATATGCTGCCGCACTTGGCGGATTTACAATATATTAATTCTTCAGACTTCGATTTATAAACCGAAGTCTTTTTGCTGCTGCATATTATTAGTATTTACTAAGTGAATATTATTTTAAAGCCAATTGGAAAAAAATGTTTAGACAAATATTAAACAAAGAAATAGAATAGATAGAAAGAATAAAAAAAATGTATACTCCATTATATAATACCATATAGAAAGCATTTGGGAGAAAAGTCAAATGGGGTGATATTATTGAGGGATTTAAAAGAAAAAAGAGATTTTTTAATCATGATTGTCTCTATTTCTATACTATCCTGTATATCAGTTTTTGTTATGGTAGAGTTTTGGTGGCTAACTTTAAATACTATAGGTATGTTATTAATTGCTATATCAGTAATTAGCTTTATCCCTGGAGTATTAAAAGTTGATAGTTTCAAAAAAGCAAATATTCTGTTGGTATTTATAGGAGTAATGTGTGCCATCACAGCAATTTTCGTTATTGTACCTTCGAGGGTTTAGTATTTATGGTTTAGGATTTAGCTTATGTCTTTCATAAAATATTTGCTATGGCTTTAAAACATAGCTGCTTTAGTTTTAGTAAAGGTAAAATAAATGTATTAGCAAAAAGGGCATAGCCCTTTTTTTGTTTAATATACGTCAAAAAGGGAAAAACTTTAATAATCTCTTTTGGGCGGTGATATTTTGAACACATTATATTATTATTGGCTTACCACATCTAAGGGTATAGGCATTAAAAAAGCTAGGCAGATATTAGAATACTTTGGAGACATACAATCCGTATGGGAAGGGGGAATCAATGACCTTTTAAAAATTGGAAATATATCGAAACAAGTAGCAGAAAATCTTATAAAAAGAAGAGATAAGGGGCTGCTTTTAAAAGAAATAAATAATATAAAAGCAAAAAATATAGATATTATTTGTATAGAAGACGATTTATACCCTGAAAACCTAAAAAATATATATGATCCCCCTCTTATAATATATACTAAAGGAAATATAAAAAAGTGTAGAAAGTATATAGCCATAGTAGGATCAAGAAGGTGTTCTTTATATGGCAAAATGGTTGCAAGAAATATTTCTAAATTGTTATGCCAATATGATATAGGCATTGTAAGTGGAATGGCAAGAGGAATAGATACAGAGGCTCATTTAGGTGCCATAGATGGAAATGGATTTACAATTGCAGTATTAGGCAATGGGCCTGATATTGTCTATCCTCCTGAAAATATAAAAGTAATGCAGATGATAGAAAACACGGGAGCCATTATATCGGAATACCCTCCAGGGTATGAACCAACACCATATAATTTCCCTGCAAGAAATAGGATCATAAGTGGAATTTGCCATGGAATTTTAGTAGTAGAGGCTGGAGAGAAAAGTGGAGCACTTATAACAGCAAGTTATGCACTTGAGGAAGGAAGAGATGTTTTTGCTATTCCAGGAAACATTTTATCAGAAAGCAGTATTGGGACAAATAAGTTAATTAAAGATGGTGCAAAGACTGTAACAGATATAAGCGATATTTTATATGAGTTTGGAATTGACCTTAAGGAACAGATAAGTTCAAGTAATATAGAATTGAATCTTAGTACTAAGGAAAAAATGATTATAGATATTATAGGGAACTCTCCAATGCATATAGATGATTTAATAAAAAAGACCCAATTAAAAGTAAGTGAAATTAACTCACTCTTGACTTGTTTAGAGTTGAAAAAGATTATTAAAATAATACCTGGGAGGTATATTGCTAGAATAATCTAAATAAAACTGTTAAATATAGAACATTTTTGTTATAATACAATCTGTAAATTTGTATTAATAAAATTTGGGGGTGGAATTATGACACAGACACTTGTTATTGTGGAATCACCAGCTAAAGCAAAGACAATAACCAAGTTTCTTGGTAAAAACTACAAAGTTGAGGCCTCTATGGGACATGTACGAGATTTGCCTAAAAGCCAGATGGGCGTTGATATAGATAATAATTATGAGCCTAAGTATATTACTATAAGAGGAAAAGGTAAAATTATTGAAAATATAAAAAAGCAGGCTAAAAAAAGTGATAAAATATTACTAGCTACTGACCCTGATAGGGAGGGCGAAGCAATATCTTGGCATCTTGCAAATATACTTGGTATTGATAAATCAAAAACTTGCAGAATAGAATTTCATGAAATTACAAAAGATGCAGTTAAAAACTCTATAAAAAATCCACGCCCAATAGATAATAATCTATTTTGTGCTCAACAAGCAAGAAGGGTTCTTGACAGGCTTGTGGGATATCAAATAAGCCCAATATTGTGGAGAAAAATTAAATGGGGTTTAAGTGCTGGAAGAGTTCAATCCGTGGCAGTTAAATTAATATGTGATAGAGAGGATGAAATAGAAAAGTTTGTCCCTGAAGAATATTGGACTATAACAGCAAAATTATCAAAGCAAAAATCTAGTAAAAGCTTTGATGCAAAATTCTATGGAAATATAAATGGAAAGATACAGATAAATAATGCTGATAGTGCAGACAAAATAGCGAGCGAGGTAGAAAATGGAGAGTTTATTGTACAAAAGATAAAAAAGGGTGAGAAGAAAAGGAACCCTGCTCCACCGTTTACCACAAGTACACTTCAGCAGGAGGCTTATAAAAGGCTTGGATTTAGTACAAAAAAGACTATGGTTCTAGCTCAGCAGTTATATGAAGGAATAGATATAGCAGGAGAAGGCAGTGTAGGACTCATTACTTATATGAGAACTGATTCAACAAAAATATCTAATGAAGCACAAGAAAAGACAAGAAAATTAATTGTGGAAAAGTACGGAGAGGAATATGTACCATCATCCCCTAGACAGTTTAAGTCAAAAAAAGGTGCCCAAGAAGCCCATGAGGCTATAAGGCCTACATCATCGACCAGAGAACCAGGAATAATAAAGGGATCTTTAAAAGGGGATCAATATAAACTGTATAAATTGATATATGATAGATTTATAGCAAGTCAGATGTCACAAGCTGTAATGAATACCGTATCAGTGGATATAATAAACAATGGATATATATTTAAGTCTGGCGGAAGCAATATAAAGTTCCCAGGGTTTATGGCTGTGTATTCATCTAGCGATAATGAAGAAGATCAAAATATAAAAATGCCTGAACTTTGTGAAAATGAAAGCCTAAAGACTAAAAAGATAGAGCACGATCAACACTTTACCCAACCTCCTTCAAGATTTACAGAGGCATCACTAGTTAAAACTCTTGAGGAAAATGGTATAGGAAGACCAAGCACGTATTCACCTATAATATCTACTATAATAGATAGGGAATATGTGGAGAGAGAAAATAAAACATTAAAGCCTACAGAGCTTGGAACCATTGTAAATGATATAATAAGTGAATACTTTAATACAATTGTAGATGTAGAATTTACTGCAAATATGGAAGATAGGCTAGACCAAATAGAAGAAGGAAAAATAGAATGGGTTACAGTGGTTGATGAATTCTACAAGTCATTTGCACCAGCACTTGAAAATGCAGAAAAGGAAATAGGCAAAATAACCATAGAAGAAGAGCCAGAGATTACAGATATAAAATGTGAATTATGCGGAAGATACATGGTTATAAAGAAGGGCAGGTATGGCAAGTTTTTAGCATGCCCAGGTTATCCTGAATGTAAAAATACAAAGCCAATATTAGAAAAATTAGATGTGGCATGCCCAAAATGTGGCTCAAACGTGGTTGTAAGGAGAACGAAAAAGGGCAGAAAGTTTTTGGGATGTAGCACATATCCTTCATGCAATTTTATGTCTTGGAATGAACCTACAAATAAGAGATGCATTAAATGCGGAAGCGTTATGGAAAAGAAATATTTAAAAGGTGGAAGTTATAAATTAGTTTGTGCTAATAAAGATTGTAAATATGAAGAAAAGCTGGAGACTAAAAACCCAGATGGTGACAAAAATGAATGAAACCGTTAAAATAATTGGAGCAGGCCTTGCAGGGAGCGAGGCTGCATATCAACTAGCTAAAAGGGGCATAAAGGTAGATTTATATGAAATGCGGCCTAATAAATATACTCCTGCTCATAAAACTGAAAATTTTGCTGAACTTGTATGCAGTAATTCATTAAGGTCAAATAGCCTAGAGAATGCAGTAGGTCTTCTAAAGCAGGAGATGCGTATGCTAGACTCTATTATAATGAGGTATGCAGATAAAACAGCTGTCCCTGCAGGAGGAGCTTTAGCCGTAGATAGGGAGTCATTTTCTAAAGGAATTACTGAGGAGATATCCTCTAATGAAAATATAAATATCCATAGGGAAGAAATCACGGACATTGACGTGGATGAATACACTATAATTGCTACTGGTCCTTTGACATCGGATTCTCTATCTAAGAGCATTAAATATATTACAAATAGCGAGTATTTATACTTTTATGATGCTGCAGCACCAATTGTGTCCTATGATTCTATTGATAAATCAAAGGTATATAAAGCATCAAGATATGGAAAAGGTGAGGATGATTATATTAATTGTCCAATGAATACAAAAAAAGAATATAATGAATTTGTTTCTGCTCTTAATAGTGCAGAGAGAGCAGAATTAAAATGCTTTGAGAATCAGGTAGTATTTGAAGGATGTATGCCCGTTGAAAAAATGGCACAGAGGGGCTCTGACACTCTTCGCTTTGGGCCATTAAAACCTGTTGGGCTTACTAACCCTTCAACAGGCAAAGAACCATATGCAGTTGTACAGCTTAGGCAAGATGATGCTGCAGGAACGCTATATAATATAGTAGGTTTTCAAACTAATCTAAAATGGGGTGAACAAAAAAGAGTATTCAGCATGATACCAGGTCTTGAGGATGCAGAATTTGTACGATATGGGGTTATGCATAGAAATACGTATATAAATTCGCCAAAACTTTTGCTTCCTACACTAAAAATGCGCAATTATAATAATATATTAATTGCAGGACAAATATCTGGTGTAGAAGGATATATAGAGTCTGCATCCATGGGACTTTTAGCAGGAATAAATATGGCTCGTACTATTTTGGGCGGGGAGGATATTATATTTCCTAAAGAAACTGCTATGGGTTCGTTAGCTTTATATATATCAAATGATGGTATTGAGCATTTCCAGCCAATGAATATTAATTTTGGTATAATGCCACAACTTGATGAGAAAATAAAGGATAAGAGGCTCAAAAATAGTAAGATATCTAAAAGAGCCATAAATACTTTAGAGAGTTTTATAAATATTAATGGAATTAACATTGTATAAGTTAGTTTGTTGTGTTATCATGTTTTAAATATAGAATTTTCAGTCTATATAGTTTTGTTGTGTTTGGAGGTGAAGGTATGTTCAGAGGTACTACGATTGTGGCCGTAAAGGTTGGGGATAAAGCAGCCATTGCAGGAGACGGCCAGGTTACATTTGGTGAAAACACTATTATGAAACATACCGCAAAAAAGGTTAGAAGAATTTATAACGATAAAGTTCTTATAGGTTTTGCGGGTTCTGTTGCAGATGCTTTAACTCTTTCTGAGAATTTTGAGGAGAAACTTGAGCAGCATAGCGGAAACCTGCAAAGGGCAGCCGTTGAATTAGCTCAAGATTGGAGATCCGACAAAGCAATGAAAAAGCTCGAAGCACTTATGATTGCTTTAAATGAAGATAATCTACTTATAATATCTGGAACTGGGGAAGTTATAGAGCCAGATGATGGTATAGCTGCCATAGGATCAGGAGGTATGTATGCATTATCTGCAGCAAGAGCCCTTAAAGAGAATACTAATCTAAGCCCTGAAGAGATAGTTTATAAATCTTTAAAGGTTGCTTCGTCTATATGTATTTATACAAATGATAATATTACGGTTGAAGGATTGTAAAGGGGTGGTATAATGGAGAGTTTAACTCCACGCCAAATAGTAGAAGAGTTAGATAAGTATGTAATAGGTCAAGATGAGGCTAAGAAAAGTGTTGCTGTTGCTCTTCGAAATAGGTATAGAAGAAGCAAAGTATCTAAAGAATATCAAGAAGATATATTGCCTAAAAACATCATAATGTCAGGGCCTACAGGAGTTGGGAAGACTGAAATAGCAAGGAGGCTTGCAAAGCTTGTTAATGCCCCCTTTATTAAAGTTGAGGCAACAAAATTTACTGAAGTTGGATATGTTGGCCGTGATGTTGAATCAATTATAAGAGACCTTGTTGAAGAGTCTATTAGGCTTGTTAAAGCTGAAAAAGTAAATTATGTAAAAGATCAAGCTAGAGCACTTGCAGAGGAGAGAATAATAGATATTATGGTACCTAAAAAGCAAAAGAACTATAATATTAAAAATCCATTTGATGTTATTTTCAATTCCCAACAAGAAGAAAATGAAGATGAAACCTATGAAAATGAAGATGAAAAAAATGAGGTTGAATTAAAAAGAGCAGATGCTAGGGAAAAACTTAGAGACGGATCTATAGAAGATATGTACATCGAAATAGAGGTAGAAGAGAAAAATACATCTACAATAGAAATGTTTTCAGGTTCTTACAATGAAGAAATGAATGTTAATATGCAGGATATGTTTGGGGGAATATTCCCAAAGAAAACAAAGGGTAAAAGGGTTACCATTGAAACAGCAAGGCGTATTTTTGAAGCTGAAGAAGCACAAAAGCTCATAGATATGGATGATGTTACTGAAGAAGCCATTAAAAGGGCTGAACAAAGCGGGATAGTTTTTATAGATGAGATAGATAAGATAGCAGGCAGAAGTGCGGGAAGCGGGCCTGATGTGTCAAGAGAAGGAGTACAAAGGGATATACTTCCAATCGTAGAAGGCAGCACCGTAATTACAAAGTATGGCCCTGTAAATACTGATCATATACTATTTATTGCAGCAGGAGCATTCCATGTGGCTAAGATAACAGATCTTATACCTGAATTACAAGGGAGATTTCCAGTAAAGGTTGAACTTAAGAGTTTAACTAAGGAAGACTTTAAAAAGATACTTACAGAGCCCAAAAATGCTATAATAAAACAGTATGTAATGCTTCTTGAGACTGAAGGAATAGAAATAAACTTTACTGATGATGCTATTGATGAAATTGCAAATGCAGCTTTTTTAATAAATGAACAGACAGAAAATATTGGCGCAAGAAGGCTGCATACAATACTTGAAAAACTACTTGAAGATATATCATTCAACGCTCCAGAGTCTGATCAAAAGGTATACAATATTGATAGACTATATGTACAAGATAAATTATCTTCAACAGTAAAAAATAAAGATTTATCAAAATATATTATATAAAACGTGATAGGAGGAAATTAGATATATGAAAACACTTCTTGAAAAGACAAGAATGCTGAATAAAGTGTTACAAAAATCAGGAGCACAATCAGTTTCGTTTCGTGAAATTTGTGTACTATTAAGTGACATGTTAAAATGTAATGTTTATGTTGTAAGCAAAAAAGGTGATATACTTGGGTATAATTTTTCAGACGATTTTGAGTGTGAAATTGTAGATGAAAAGATTATAAAGGAAATGAAATTTCCGGAAAACTATAACAAGGTATTACTTGATATGGATGAAACAAATGCTAATATGTTAACAGATGGAACTTGCGTTTTTACTAAAGATGATGAATGCAAAATGAAGGATAAGTATTCTACTGTAGTACCCATAAATGGCGGCAGAGAGAGACTTGGAACCATGGTTGTAGCAAGAAAAGGCAAAGAATTTACAGAGGAAGATTTAGTTATTGCAGAATATGGTGCAACAATTATGGGAATGGAGGTACTTAGAGCAAAAACAGATGAAATAGAGGAAGAGGAAAGAAAGAAGGCCGTTGTAAAGCTTGCAATAGGAACATTGTCATACTCTGAACTTGAAGCTGTTGAACATATATTTAATGAATTAGATGGTGATGAGGGACTTCTTGTAGCAAGTAAGATAGCTGATAAGGTTGGGATTACAAGATCAGTAATAGTAAATGCCTTAAGGAAGTTTGAAAGTGCTGGAGTAATTGAATCTCGCTCTCTTGGAATGAAGGGAACCCATATAAAGATATTAAATGACCAGCTTTTAAATGAATTGCAAAAGGCAAAATAATGCTCGCTAAACGAGCATTTTAATTTTTGCTTAAATAGTGTATAAAAATAATGTTGAAGTTAAAAATAAGTTATGATATACTACTATGGTGAGTAAAATACACACATTTCATAATCTCTAAAAAGGTGCCTATATAGGTGTTTTAGAGAGATGAGTGAAATGGAGGAAAAAACCTAGGAGGTGAATTATTAATGAGTGTTATATCAATGAAACAATTACTTGAAGCAGGAGTTCATTTTGGACATCAGACAAGAAGATGGAATCCTAAAATGGCTGAATATATCTTCACAGAAAGAAATGGTATATATATCATAGACCTTCAAAAGACTGTAAAAAAGGTTGAAGAAGCATATGATTTTATAAGATCCGTTTCTGAAGAAGGTAAAGATGTTCTTTTTGTAGGTACTAAAAAGCAGGCTCAAGAGTCTATACAAGAAGAAGCTATTAGGTGTAACATGTATTATGTAAATCAAAGATGGCTTGGTGGTATGCTTACTAACTTTAATACCATAAAGACAAGAATAGCAAGATTAAACGAGCTTGAAAAGATGGAAGAGGAAGGAACATTTGACTTGCTTCCTAAGAAAGAAGTTATCAAGCTAAAGGCTGAGCAAGAAAAGCTCCAAAAGAATCTTGGCGGAATTAAAGAGATGAAAGGTATTCCAGGAGCACTTTTCGTTGTTGATCCAAGAAAAGAAAGAACTGCTATACTAGAAGCTAAGATACTTGGGATTCCCGTTGTAGCTATTGTTGACACAAACTGTGATCCAGAAGAAGTTGACTATGTTATACCAGGGAATGATGATGCTATAAGAGCGGTTAAGCTTATAACATCAAAAATGGCGGACGCTGTACTTGAAGGACGCCAGGGAGAGCAGATGGCAGAGTAAATACAAAGTAAGGGTTAAACGAGGATAAAGGGGTTTCCCTTGCTTCGGCCCTTACTTTTTTATACTGAATAAAAATATATGGTTTATAAAAACTCTAAAAACATTAATTGAAGGAGGATAAATACATGACTATAAGTGCAGGAATGGTTAAAGAACTCAGGGAAATGACTGGCGCTGGTATGATGAACTGCAAGAAAGCATTGACAGCTGCAGATGGTGACATGGAAAAAGCTGTAGAGATATTAAGGGAAAAAGGACTTTCAGCAGCAGCTAAAAAGGCTAGCAGAGTTGCATCTGAAGGCATAGTAGAGACATATATATCTGAAGATGGAAAATCTGGTGCCATAGCAGAAATAAATTGTGAAACAGATTTTGTAAGCAAGAATAATGATTATATTCTTTTTACAAAAAATATTGCAAAGCAGGCTGCTTTATCTAAGGCAATAAATGTTGACGAATTATTAGACGAAAAGTATATTGCAGGAGATGGAACGGTTAGAGATGCTTTAACAGCTCTTATTGCAAAAATAGGAGAAAATATGAATGTAAGAAGATTTGAAAGATTTACAAAAGATGGAGAAGGTATACTTAAAGATTACATACATGGTGATGGAAGAATTGGCGTTATGGTGTACCTAAAATCTGATAAAGAAGTAGAACTTGATGAATTAGCAAAGGATATTGCTATGCAGGTTGCAGCTGTAAATCCTCTTTACAATACAAGGGAGGATGTACCAGGGGATGTTATTGAGAAAGAAAAAGAGATAAATAAGACTCAAGCAATTAATGAGGGAAAACCAGAAAACATTGCAGAAAAGATGGTTAAAGGCAGAATAGAAAAGTACTACAAAGAAGTATGCTTAAATGAGCAGGTTTGGATAAAAGATGGAGATTATACAATCAAAAAGCTTTTACAAGAGAAATCAAAAGAAACTGGAGCAAAAATAAAAATCGAGAAGTTTGTAAGATTTGAAAAAGGCGAAGGCATAGAAAAGAAAACTGAAGATTTTGCAGCAGAGGTTCAAGCCCAAATGAAACAAGCTTGATAGCAAACTCCTCGCAATGTATTGATGGAATTAGGAAATTTACTCAATTAAAAGAGGACACAAATGTGTTCTCTTTTTTTAAAAACAAGCCGCCCTAACATTAGGTCGTGTTTTAGTATGAGTATAGTGTTGATGTCAGAATGTGTTAAATTTACTTTTGCAGCGACTTAAAACAGTACTGATGTCAGGGTATGTTGATTTACTGTAGCAGTGATTGAGACAGTACTGCTGTCAGGATATATTGAATTTACTTTTTGCAGCGACTTAAATGCCCACTTTTATCAACTTTACTTACTTTGGAAAAAGTGGGCATTTCGGAGCAGCAAAAAGTCAATTCAACATATCCGATTTGAAAGCCAACAGTTACTTAAAACATTAAAATATGGAGGTGTCGGGATAATGGTTAAGTATAGAAGGATAATGCTTAAGTTAAGCGGAGAAGCCCTTGCGGGAGATAAAGGACAAGGTATTGATTTTGATACTGTAAATATAATAGCAGAACAGATTAAAAAGGTTGTAGAAATGGGTGTTGGAGTTGGAATTGTTGTAGGAGCAGGAAATATCTGGCGTGGAAGAAGTGGTGCAGGTATGGATAGGACTACGGCAGATTATATGGGAATGCTTGCCACTGTTATAAATGCATTAGCATTGCAGGATTCTCTTGAAAATATGGGCGTTGATACTAGAGTTCAAACGGCTATTGAGATGAGAGAAGTTGCAGAACCTTTTATAAGAAGAAGGGCTATGCGTCATCTTGAAAAAGCTAGGGTTGTTATTTTTGGTGCAGGAACTGGAAACCCATACTTTTCGACAGATACCACTGCAGCTTTAAGGGCTGCTGAAATTGAAGCAGATGTTATACTTCTTGCAAAAAATGTTGACGGAGTATATGATTCTGACCCGAAAAAAAATACAAATGCTAAAAAGTATGATAAACTAAGTTATATGGAAGTACTTGATAATGGGCTTGGGGTAATGGATTCTACGGCAACATCCCTTTGTATGGATAATAATATACCTATAATTGTATTTGGACTTAACAATCCTGACAATATTATTAAAGTACTTAATGGAGAAAAGATTGGTACCTATGTTGGTAACAATTAAATACATTACAAATTAATTTTTTATGGAGGAGGAAAACAAATGGTTAGCGAAGTTCAAAAATCATCAGAAGAGAAAATGAGTAAAACTGTATCTCTTCTCAAAAAGGAATTATCTTCTTTAAAAGCTGGAAGAGCAAACCCCTCAATACTCGATAAGATAGTTATTGATTATTATGGAACACCGACCCCCATTAATCAGCTTGCTAATATTTCTGCACCAGAGCCAAGACTGCTTACAATTCAGCCTTGGGATTCAAAGACACTTAAGAACATAGAAAAAGAAATATTAAAATCGGATCTTGGACTAAACCCTACAAATGATGGTAAAATGATAAGACTTAGCATACCTGAACTTACAGAGGAAACAAGAAAGAATATTGTTAAGACTATTAAAAAGCAAGGTGAAGAAGCAAAAATTGCTGTAAGATCTGTAAGAAGAGAAGCAAACGATAAAATAAAAGCTTTAAAAAAGGATGGAGATTTAGCAGAAGACCAAGCTAAAAAAGAGGAAGAAGATATGCAAAAACTTACAGATAAATTCATAGAAGATATAGATAAAGTGGTAGCAAACAAAGAAAAAGAAGTAATGGAGATATAAAATGATTCCTGATATAATAGGTTACAACATTAATGATGGTTTATATATGCTAAAACAAAATGGCTTTAGCCTAGATGATATAGTTCTACACGAATACATGTCGCCCAAAATGGATATAATAGGAAATGATTTAAGAATATTAAAGGCAGAACAAATCAATAGCAAAATAATATTAACCATAAGTTACTTTTAACCCCTCTCTTATGAGGGGCTTTTTATGAAGTGGGAGTGGAGCCATGGGTATCTTTACAAGAAAAAATAAAAAAGATGATGATTTATTAAGCAAAATAAATATGAAAAAAATACCGAAACATATAGCTATAATAATGGATGGAAACGGGAGATGGGCTAAGAAAAGAAATCTCCCCCGTACTCTAGGTCATGCAGCAGGAGTAGAAGCCTTGCGTGATATTGTAAAAGCATCATCTCAAATAGGGGTAAAGGTTTTAACTCTTTATGCATTTTCTACTGAGAATTGGAAGAGGCCTAAAAATGAAGTAAATGCACTGATGAATTTGTTAGTTGAATACTTAAAAAAAGAAGTAGATGAATTACACCAAGAGAATGTTAAAATAATAACTATTGGAGATATAACAAAATTACAGCTAAAATGTCAAAACGAGCTAAATAAAGCTTGTGAAAAGACGAAAAATAACTCAGGCTTAATACTTAATCTTGCACTGAACTATGGTGGCAGATCAGAAATAGTGGAAATGGTAAAAACCATTTCTGAGGGAGTAAAGATAGGCAAGATAGAATTAGATGAAATAGATGAAAATATGGTGTCTAACAATTTATACACTAAGGGGTTACCAGATCCTGATTTAATAATTAGACCAAGTGGTGAACTTAGAATAAGTAACTTCCTATTATGGCAGTGTGCTTACTCAGAGTTTTGGTTTTCAGATATTTATTGGCCAGATTTTAAAAAGAATAATCTTTATAAAGCCATAATTGATTATCAGGGCAGAGATAGAAGGTTTGGTGGTATAAGAAAATAAAAGGGAGTGTTTTATATGACTAAAAGGGTTATTAGCGCATTAGTTGCATTACCATTATTGTTTTTGGCTGTATTAATAAATAAGGATATATTTTTTGTGTCTTTAGTGTTTCTTACTTTAGTGGGACTGCATGAATATTTTGCGGCCGTTGATAATAGTGGCTATAAGACAATTAAAGTATTAGGCTTTTCTTTTGGACTTGCCCTTCTTTTATTAGTATTTTTAAATGGTAATTTGAACTTTTTTGCCCTTTTTATTACTATAGCCCTAATTTCATTATATATAACAATGGTATTTAACAAAAAATATAACCTTTTTGGAGTAGCAGCAACCATTGTAGGAATAATATATATACCTTTATTTTTTTCTTATCTTTATCTTATTAGGGCAATACCAGATAAAGGAGTATACCTTATATGGTTTGTCTTTATTTTAGCATTTTTTACTGATACATTTGCTTATTTTACGGGTATTGCTTTTGGTAAAACAAAACTCTGTCCCACGGTAAGCCCTAAAAAGACTGTGGAAGGATCAATAGGAGGAATAATTGGTGCCACTGTAGGAACAATTGTGTATGGGCTTATATTAAATAAAATTGGGATTATTGATATATCGCTTATTAGACTATTATTACTAGGAATTATAGGCAGTGTTATATCTCAATTTGGCGATTTATCAGCTTCATCTATAAAAAGGTTTGTAAATATAAAAGATTATGGCAAAATAATGCCAGGACATGGAGGAGTACTTGATAGGTTTGATAGCATAATTTTTGTAGCACCTTTAATATACTATTATATATTATATATTTTATTATAGGTGGTTGCATGGTATACAGAAAGGCTATTATTAAAACCATTATAGCAAGTATTACCATATATGTTGTTTTAAAAATATCATGTAATTATCTATCTCCTTTTTTGCTAGCTATATTAATAAGCATTATTATTGAACCAGTAATAAAGATATTTATGGATAAACTATGTATAGGCAGGAAGTTATCCATAATAATTGCTTTATTACTTTTTTGTTTTATTTTATTTATAATATTATATTATGCTATAAAATACATATATAAAGAAACACTTACACTAGTAAAAAATGCGCCTTATTTCTATGGTATCATTGATACTGCAATTAAAAAGATATCAACGTTTTTAAAAAACAATTTTAATGTATCAATAGATTATATTGATATGTCTTCATTTAATATAGAAAAAATAATAATGAAGGCTTTAAGCTTTATATATAGTTTTAGAGGTAGGATTGCAGATATTATATATTCAATCCCTGAGATTAGTATATTTATAACATTTAGCTTCTTTGCAGCTTTTTTTATTAGTAGAGACAAAAATATTATTATTAATATAATTAACAAATACATGCCTTATACATTTGTTAATATTGCAGATAATTTATATAAATCCATAATAAAAGTCATAAAGACTCAATGCGTATTAATTTCAATAAGCACTGCCATGTCTATAATAGGATTTATGATACTTGGGGTGGAGTATGCTTTTTCTATAGGCCTAATATGCGGTGCTCTTGACATATTGCCTCTTATAGGGCCTGGGATGGTATTTATACCTTGGAGTTTTTATAATATTATTATGGGTAAACGTTATTTTGGGGTAGCATTATTATGCCTTTATATTATAATTGTAGTTATTAGACAAATTCTTGAGACAAAATTTATAAGCGGCAGGCTTGAGATACATCCGCTATTTACTCTGTTGTCTATATATATAGGAATTGAGTTTTTTGGTGTATTAGGAGCCTTAATAGGCCCTATTATGGTGATGATTATCAAACAAATATATTTAATTTATGTTAGGAGCTAAACTTTTATGAAGAATATATCTATTTTAGGATCAACTGGTTCTATAGGAACACAGGCACTTGATGTAATTAGAAATAATAGAGATGAATTTAGAGTAGTGGGTCTTAGTACAAATAAAAATATTGATTTATTGTATGAGCAGATAAATGAATTTAAGCCTTTATATGTTGCAGCTATGGATGATACATCTTGCGATTTACTAAAAGCCAAACTTATTGGAAAGAATATTCAAGTATACTCTGGAATTGATGGACTATCAAAAATAGCAGAAAGCAATGAGACAGATATTCTTTTAACTGCAGTTGTAGGAATGGTTGGGCTTATACCTACGTTAAAAGCTATAGAAAAAGAAAAGACAATAGCTCTTGCAAATAAGGAAACACTTGTATCAGGAGGATATGTTATAAATGAGGCATTAAAGAGGCATAATTCCACTATAATACCTGTTGATAGTGAACACTGCGCAATACATCAATGCCTTTCATGCTCAGAAGATTATAATGGCCTTGATGTAAACAAATTAATTATTACAGCATCTGGGGGGCCTTTTAGAGGGAAAAAGAAGGATGAACTATTAAATGTAACACCTGAAATGGCATTAAAGCATCCAAACTGGAATATGGGAAAGAAAATTTCTATTGATTCTGCAACACTTATGAATAAAGGCCTTGAGGTTATTGAGGCTCATTGGCTTTTTAATATGGATTTTGACAAAATAGATGTGATTGTACACCCTCAGAGTATTATACATTCTATGGTAGAATATATTGATGGAGCAATTATTGCACAACTTGGTGTTGCAGATATGAGGACTCCTATATTATATGCTCTGTCTTATCCTAAAAGATTAAAAACTAATATAGAGCATCTAGATCTTTTAAAGAACAGGAACCTAACCTTTGAGGAGCCAGATATAGAAACCTTTAGATGCTTGCATCTTGCATATGAGGCAGGAAAAGTCGGAGGAACAATGCCTTCAGTATTAAATGCAGCTAATGAAGCCTGCGTAGATTTATTTTTGAAAGGTACTATTAAATTTACTGAAATACCATATATTATAGAGGATACCATGATGAAGCACAAAAATGTATTATATCCTAATCTTGATGATATAATAGAGGCAGATAAACAGACAAGACAACAAGTATATAAAGGTTTGAGGTGGTAAAAATATGGTTACTGCGTTAGCGGTTCTATTTGTATTTGGATTATTAATAATAGGTCATGAATTTGGACATTTTATAATAGCTAAAATATCAGGTGTAAAGGTTATGGAGTTTTCATTTGGTATGGGTCCAGCTTTGCTTAAGTTTGGAAAGGGAGAAACGGAATATGCATGGAGAGCATTTCCTATAGGTGGATTTGTTAGAATGCTTGGGGAAGAAGAGGAAGATAATGATCCAAGATCATTTAGCATGAAACCTACACCAGTTAAAATGGCAATTATTGCTGCAGGCCCTATTATGAATATGATTATAGCTATAATAATATTTGCTATTATTTCCATGTCTGCAGGCTATTTAAAGCCAGTAGTAAGTGACTATGCAAAGCCTGTAAAGATTGAAGATGTAGAAACCTACCCTGCAAAAGAAGCAGGCGTTATGGTAGGAGATAAAATAGTAAAAGCAAATGGTAAGACAATTCATATTTACGATGATTTTTTGATGTTTATGATGAAAAACGGGGGAACCCCTTTTGATTTAACCGTAAACAGGGGAGGAAAAGATGTAGATTTAAAAGTAAATCCTGTATATAGTAAAGAGGATGGAAGATATTTAGTTGGCATAATGGTAACGCCAGAGAAGGCAGGCTTATTAGAAGGACTTCAATATGGCGCTTTAAAGTCTTGGACACTTGTTAAGGAAATGGGGGGCTTTTTTAAAGACCTAGCAGCTGGTAAAGCTTCCTCAGATGATGTAAGTGGCCCTGTTGGAATAATAAAGATTACGGGTGATGTTGCACATCAAGGTTTTGGTAGTTTGCTCATGTTTACTGCATTTTTAAGTGTAAACCTTGCTGTAATGAACCTAATACCATTCCCAGCATTAGATGGAGGATGGTTATTGATACTTATAATTGAAGGAATAAGAAGGAAAAAGCTTGACCCTGATAAAATTGGAGTTCTAAATTTTATTGGCTTTGCATTTCTTATGATTTTAGTTGTAATTGTTACTTTTAAAGATGTTGCTAGACTCAATATATTTTAGATGGTGATTAAATGGAGAGGAAAAAAACAAAAAAGATTAAGCTAGGAAACATTTATGTTGGGGGAGATAGCCCAATAACCGTACAATCTATGACAAATACTGATACAAGGGATGCTATATCCACTATAAATCAGATAAATAGGCTTGAAGAAGCAAAATGTGACATAATAAGAATAGCTGTTCCAGATATGGAAGCTGCAGGGGTTATAAAGGAAATTAAGGCAAAGGTAAAAATACCTATTGTTGCAGATATACATTATGACTATAGACTTGCATTAAAGTCTATAGAAAATGGTGTGGATGCGGTAAGAATAAATCCAGGGAATATAGGAAGCCAAGAAAAAGTAAAAGCGGTAGTGGATGCTGCAAAATATAATGGAGTACCAATAAGGATAGGTGTAAATTCAGGTTCTCTAGATAAAAGGCTTCTAGAAAAGTATAACCATGTAAGTTCTAAAGCCCTTGTTGAAAGTGCAATGGAGCATGTCAAAATATTGGAAGGCCTGAACTTTTTCGATATAGCCATATCCATAAAATCATCAGATGTGGTTATGATGATAGAATCTTATAGGCTTATATCTGAAACGGTTGATTATCCCCTTCACCTTGGGGTTACTGAGGCAGGCCCTATAATGAAAGGAACCATAAAATCCTCAATTGGAATAGGGACGCTTTTAGCGGAAGGTATAGGAGACACTATAAGGGTTTCTTTAACAGGTGATCCCATAGAAGAGGTTAAAGTAGGAAGAGAAATATTAAAATCTATGGGTTATATAAAAGAAGGAATAGATATTGTATCATGCCCAACCTGTGGAAGGTGTCAAATAGATTTATTCAGCATAGTTAATCAGGCTGAGGAAAGATTAAAAGGTAATAATAAAAATATAAAAATAGCTATTATGGGCTGTGCAGTAAATGGCCCGGGAGAGGCTAGAGAGGCAGACATTGGAATTGCGGGAGGCAAAGGGGAAGGCCTCATCTTCAAAAAAGGAAAAATAATTAAAAAAGTACCTGAAGATAAACTACTAGATGAGCTTATCCGCGAAATTGATAAAATCTAATATTATTATAAAATAAGGGGAAAATAGAACGGGGCTTAATTTAAGTCTTTCTGTTCTATTTTTTGGTAAGCATATAACCATCGGAGGTTGAGATATGAGCAAAAATTTAATAGATTTATTATCTACTGATAATGTAGAAAATAAATTCATATCTGCAATTAAGGATATAAAAATAGAAAAGGTAATTGCAAAAAAGGAAGAAAAGGAATGGAACATTTATTTAAAATCAGAAAACTACATAGATCAAAATACTGTAGACTATGTTAAAAAAACCTTAAATAAGAAGTATGATTTAGCTAATAAAATAAGAATAATCCCACCAGAGGGTAATATACAAAATTCAAATAAAGATAATAAAATAACCCTTGAATATATAGATAATAACTATATGGACAATATAATTAGCTATTTATCAGATAAGATTCCTTTTATAGGGGGATGGATTAGGAACTCTAAAAGAACAATAAAAGGGGACAGATATATATTCACATTTTGCAATAGCTTTGGAACTGAATTTTTAAAATCAAAGCGTTTTGAAGAATTATTAGAGGAACATATATATAATAATTATGGGGTAAAAGCCAAAGTAGGGCTTGAGTGTAAAAATGAAGAAGAAAACAATGAAAAGTATCTTGACGAAAAGGAATCTGAAGACATTAAAATGGTATCAGAGCTTATAACTAATCCTCCAGATATAAATAATAACTCATCCTTAGTAAAAGAAAATAGTAAAAGCTCATACATAATTGGAAAAAGGGTTGATGCAGGGATTACTTCTATTAGTGAAATAAATGAGCTCTCAGGTAAAGTAACTATAGAGGGAGATGCTTTCAGTTCTAAAATTATAGAAACTAAATCAGGAAGAACAATAGTATGCTTTAATGTAACAGACTATGATAACTCTATAACAGTTAAAGTCTTTCCCAATGAAAAAGAAAGCGATTCTGTAAAACTTAGAATAAAAGACGGTTCACACTTTATAGTAAGGGGAGAAGCATCCTTTGACAAATATGCAAGAGAAGTAGTCCTATTAGGGTCAGATATATTAGAAACGCAAGCTCTCATAAGGGAAGATAAATCTAAAGAAAAGCGTGTTGAATTACATCTTCATACACAAATGAGCTCCATGGATGGATTAACACCTGCAAAAGATTTAGTTAAAATGGCTGCAAAATGGGGTCATAAAGCTATAGCCATAACAGACCATGGAGTTGTACAAGCTTTTCCAGAAGCTGCTGTAACGGCCAAAAAATATGGTATCAAGGTAATATATGGAGTGGAGGCATACTTAGTTTATGATAGTGAGCCCATAGTAGAAAGTGCAGATGAATCATCTATTGATAATGAATATGTAGCCTTAGATATTGAAACTACAGGACTTTCAAACACAGTAGATAGGATAACTGAAATAGGTGCAGTAAGGATAAAGGGCGGAGAAGTTGTTGATAGATTCAATGAATTGATCAATCCTGAGATACCAATACCTGAAAAAATAATTAACCTAACAGGTATAACAAATGAAATGGTAAATGATAAGCCTACAATAGATGAAGTCTTGCCTAGGTTTATTGAATTTATAAAGGATAGTCCCCTAGTTGCCCATAATGCTAAATTTGATATGGGTTTCATTAAAAGAAATGCAAATAAGATGGGTTACCCTGTAAACAATATTGTAATAGATACACTGGTATTGTCACGTATACTTTTTCCAAAGCTTAAAAAGTATAAGCTAGATGTAGTGGCAAAGCATCTTAATGTTAGCCTTGAAAATCACCATAGGGCAGAGGATGATGCCCTATGTGCGGGACTTATATATTCAAAATGTATTGATATGTTAAAAGAAAAAGGAGCAAACACCCTCTCCGATATAAACACTATTTTTGCAGGAAAACAGGATATAAAGAAGATGAATACGTATCATACTGTTATTCTTGTAAAAAACTATGAAGGACTTTTAAATCTTTATAAATTAATTTCTATGGCCCATTTAGATTATTATTATAGAAAGCCTAGAATACCTAAAAGCCTATTAGAACAATATAGAGAAGGGCTAATTATAGGTTCAGGATGTGAGGCGGGGCTATTATTTAGAGAGATTTTAAAAGGAGCAGATGATAACGAAATAAAAGATATTGTAAGATTTTACGACTATCTTGAAATACAGCCAATAGGCAATAATGAATTCTTAGTAAGAAACAATACGGTAGACAATGACGAATCTCTAAGGAATATAAATAGAGAGATAGTTAAACTTGGGAAAAAGTACAATAAGCCTGTAGTAGCAACTGGCGATGTACATTTTTTAAATCCTAAAGATGAGGTTTACAGGCGTATACTTATGGCTGGCCAAGGGTATGAAGATGCCGACTTTCAAGCACCTCTTTACTTTAAAACCACAAATGAGATGCTTGAGGAGTTTTCCTATCTTGGAGAGGATACAGCCTATGAGGTTGTAGTAAAGAATACTAATATAATAGCTGACATGGTTGATGATATAAAGCCAATACCTGATGAGACATTCCCTCCTAAAATTGATGGGGCTGAAGAGGATATAAGGAATATGACATTAAATAGGGCTCATGAAATATATGGTGATACTTTGCCAGATATAGTCCATGAGAGGCTTGAGAAGGAATTAAGCTCTATAATAAATAATGGATATGCAGTGCTCTATTTAATTGCTCAAAAGTTAGTTTATAAATCTGTAAGTGATGGCTATCTAGTAGGCTCTAGGGGCTCTGTTGGTTCATCTTTCGTAGCAACAATGTGTGGTATTACTGAGGTAAACCCTTTGCCACCTCATTATGTATGCCCAAATTGTAAACATTCTGAGTTTATTACGGATGGATCTTTTGGCTCTGGTGCTGATATGCCTGATAAATACTGCCCTAATTGTAATACTAAAATGAAAAAGGATGGCCATGACATACCTTTTGAGGTATTCCTTGGTTTTGAAGGAGATAAGGAACCAGATATAGACTTAAACTTTTCAGGAGAATATCAGCCAAATGCCCATAAGTATACGGAGGAGCTGTTCGGAAAGGGTCATGTATTTAGGGCTGGTACTATAGGAACTATAGCAGAAAAAACTGCATATGGCTTTGTAAAGAAGTATTTAGAATCAAGACAAATGGTTGTATCCCAAGCTGAGATAGATAGATTAACTATAGGATGTACTGGCGTAAAAAGAACTACTGGGCAGCATCCTGGCGGGGTTATGGTTGTACCAAGGGATAATGAGATATATCAGTTTACTCCAATACAGCATCCCGCAGATGATTCTAAATCAGAAATTATAACCACCCATTTTGATTATCATTCAATAAGCGGAAGGCTTTTAAAGCTTGATATACTTGGCCATGATGATCCTACAATAATAAGGATGCTTCAAGATTTAACTGGTATTGATCCAACTAAAATACCTCTTGGGGATGAAAAGGTTATGAGCCTTTTTACTTCTCCTAAGGCTCTAGGCGTAACAAAGGAAGATATAAATTGCGAAGTCGGGACTTTAGGCCTGCCTGAGTTTGGAACAAAGTTTGTAAGACAAATGCTTGTAGATACACAACCTAAAACCTTTGCAGAACTAGTAAGAATAAGCGGACTGTCTCATGGTACAGATGTATGGCTAAATAATGCTCAAAGTTTAATAAAGGATGGTACGGCAACCTTAAATGAAGTTATATCTACAAGAGATGATATAATGCTTTACCTCATTCAAAAGGGTGTTAAGCCAAAGCTCTCCTTTACTATAATGGAGAAGGTTAGAAAAGGTAAAGGGCTTAAAGAAGAGGATATAGCTGAAATGAAAAACAACAATGTGCCTGATTGGTATATAGAATCATGTAAAAAGATAAAATACATGTTTCCAAAAGGTCATGCTGTGGCTTATGTTATGATGGCAGTAAGAATTGCTTATTTTAAAGTATATTATCCATTAGCGTATTATGCAGCATATTTTACTGTACGTGCAGATGAATTTGATGCTAATATTGTAATTAACGATGAGAAAACCATAAGAGGCAAGATTAAACAAATAGAGAGCCTTGGAAATGGTGCAACACAAAAGGACAAAGGGCTGCTTACTGTTCTTGAAATAGTACTTGAGATGAAAAAGAGAGGGCTTAATTTCCACAAAGTTGATATATATGAATCTGATCCAGTAAAGTTTTTAATAAAGGATAATGCACTTTTACCTCCCCTAAATAGCCTACAAGGGCTTGGGGATACTGCTGCAAAAAGTATTGCAAAGGAGAGAGTGTGTGGCAAGTTTATATCCATGGAGGATTTAAGGGATAGGGCAAAGGTATCTAAGACGGTTATTGAGATATTAAAGGATCATGGCTGCTTAAATGGTATACCAGAAAGCAATCAGCTAACCTTATTTTAAACTTGTAAAGTAAGTAGTCAAGTGGTATAATTACACTGTATTTGACGAGAATATTTTTATCACATTTAAAAAGAGTGGGTTATGCCCACTCTTTAATATTACCATTATGAAATTATGAGTAGAGCATGGATTTCAATAAACTTACAATGAATACTAATAAATATATATATGAGCATAATATATGTAAAAAACTAAGTACATATAAAACAATAAAGGAATAAAAAAATAAAAGGGCGAAAAAGTAAAAGGAGGAGCTTTATGGCTAAAAGAAAAGTTGAAGAAGTTGTAGAAGAGATGGTGAGGCCAATTACAGAGGCCTTGTCTTTAGAACTTATTGATGTAGAGTATAAAAAAGAAGGCAAAAATTATGTACTCAGAATAATAATTGATAAACCAAATGGAATAACTATAGACGATTGTGAGAACGTAAGCAGAGAGGTAGATCAAAAACTTGATGAATTAGACCCTATAGAAAATAGCTATAATTTAGAAGTTCAATCACCTGGCGAAATGAGTTTAAAAAAGGACAGGGAATTTGAATATTTTAAAGGAAGAGAAGTTGAAGTTAAATTATATGAGGCCATTGATGGTAAGAAAACATTTGAAGGTGTATTATTAGGCCTTTTTGATGGCATTGTAAAAATTAAGTCCTTAAGTGGTGATGTTTTAGAATTTTCAAAAGAATGTACTGCCAATGTTAAGTTAAAAATTAGATTTTAAGGGGGAACGGATAATGAATGGAGATTTTAATGAGGCAGTTTTGCAGATAGGCAAAGAGAAGGGTATTGATAAAGCAGTGCTTATAGACGCTCTTGAAGCTGCTCTTATCTCTGCATATAAGAAAAATTTTGGCTCAGCTCAAAATGTAAAAATAACAATAAACGATGAAACAGGCGAAGTACATGTATATGCGCAAAAGAAGGTAGTTGATGTTGTAGAAGATGATTTACTCGAAATAAACATAGATAGCGCAAAAGAGATTAGTAAAAAGTATCAAATAGATGATATAGTAGATATTGAAGTTACACCCAAAAAGTTTGGAAGAATTGCGGCTCAGACTGCTAAACAGGTTGTAGTTCAAAAGATAAGGGAAGCAGAAAGAGGCATAATATACGATGAATTTGTGAGCAAAGAAAGTGACCTAATAAACGGTATTGTGCAAAGAAAAGATAAGCAAAATGTATATATAGATCTAGGCAAAACAGAGGCAGTACTTGGACTTAGCGAGCAGATGCCTGGGGAAACATATAATTTTGGAGATAGACTTAAGCTATATATAGTAGAGGTTAAAAAAACCACTAAAGGACCACAAATTATAGTATCAAGAACACATCCAGGACTTGTGAAGAGATTGTTTGAGCTTGAGGTTCCAGAGATATTTCAAGGTATAGTTGAAATAAAGAGTATTGCAAGGGAAGCAGGATCAAGAACAAAAATTGCTGTACATTCAGTTGATGAAAATGTTGATCCTACGGGAGCATGTATAGGGTCTAAAGGAACAAGAGTTCAGGCAATTGTAGATGAACTTAAAGGTGAAAAGGTTGATGTAATAAAGTGGAGTAAAGTACCTGAGGAGTTTATAGCTAGTGCCCTAAGCCCTGCAAAAGTACTAAATGTTGAGCTATTTGAAGATGAAAGATGTGCAAGGGTTGTAGTTGCAGACTATCAACTTTCTCTAGCCATAGGTAAAGAGGGGCAGAATGCAAGATTAGCAGCAAAACTTACTGGTTGGAAAATAGACATAAAAAGCGAATCCCAGGTGAAAGATACAGAAAATATAATTGAATAATGAAGGAGGGGTTCTATGGTAAAGAAAAGAAAGATACCGCTTAGGAAATGTCTTGGATGTCAAGAGATGAAGCCTAAAAAGGAACTTATTAGAATAGTAAAAACAGCAGAAAACGGTGATATAAAGGTTGATTTAACTGGTAAGGTATCAGGCCGCGGTGCATATATATGCAAAAACAGTGGGTGCCTTGAAAAAGCATACAAGGCTAAAAGGATAGAAAAGGCCTTAGAAGGAAGCATATCTGCTGATGTATATGAATTATTAAAAGAGGAGATAGAAAAATAAAACTAAAAATATGTCAAAGGTGGTACGGAATATGTTACGATAAGAAAACACGGGGGTGGACAATTTGTCAAAAATGAGGATATATGAATTAGCCAAGGAGCTAGATGTTACAAGCAAAGAAATAATTGAATTACTTAAAGAATTTGATTTTAGTGTAAAAAATCATATGAGTGTTGTAGAAGGTGAAGCTTTAGATTTAGTAAAGGAATACTATGAAGAAAAATTGCCCAATGGGGAAAAAAGTAATGTAGAAGACCCTGATAAAAAGGTTGAAAGTATAGATGAAGATGAGGAGTTAGATAAAATAGTACCTATTAAAAAGCTAAAAGAAGTAAAAAATAAAAATGCCGGGAATAAGAAACAAAGAAAGCCAAAATACAATAATGAAGCCGTAGACGATGAAAAAAATGAAAATGCAGCTAAAGCTAATAATGTAAAAAGTGTAGAGCTAGAGGATAGATTGACCGTAAAACAGCTAGCTGAAAAACTTGGTAAGCCATCCGCAGATATTATAAAAAAATTAATATTAAAGGGAATTATGGCAAATATTAATCATGAATTAGAATTTGACGTTGCAAAAGAAATAGCTGCTGGTTATGGTATAGAGGTTTCAAAGAAGGAAGAAAAGAACTTTGAAGAGATAGTTATAAATGATTTCCAAGATAAAGAGGAAGATCTAATACCTCGCCCTCCTGTAATTACAATAATGGGCCATGTAGACCATGGTAAGACTTCACTGCTTGATGCTATAAGACAAACCCATGTGACAAATCAGGAAGCTGGAGGTATAACTCAGCACATAGGTGCCTATACGGTACACGTAAGAGGGGAAAAGATAACATTTCTAGATACCCCAGGCCATGAGGCTTTTACATCAATGAGGGCTAGAGGAGCTCAGGCAACAGATATAGCAGTACTTGTTGTTGCAGCAGATGATGGTGTTATGCCTCAAACAATTGAAGCTATAAACCATGCAAAGGCGGCTAATGTACCTATAGTTGTTGCAATAAACAAAATAGATAAGCCAACTGCAAACCCTGATAGAGTAATGCAGGAGTTAACAGAATATGAACTTGTCCCAGAATCTTGGGGCGGGGATACAATTTGTGTACCCGTGTCTGCAAAAACTAAAGAGGGTATAGATAATCTTCTTGAGATGCTGCTTCTTGTTGCTGAAATGAGAGAGCTTAAAGCAAATCCAAATAGGCTTGCAAATGGAATAGTTATTGAATCTAGGCTTGATAAAGGCCTTGGACCTGTAGCTTCTGTTCTTGTGAAAAATGGAACTTTAAAAATAGGAGACTCTATAATTGCAGGAACAAACTATGGTAGAGTAAGGGCAATGTTTGATGACAAGGGCAAAAAAATAAAATCAGCAGGACCATCAATACCTGTGGAAGTATTAGGATTCAATGAAGTTCCAGACGCAGGAGATATAGTTTATGCAGTGCAGGACGAAAAATCTGCAAGACAGGTTGCTGAAAAGAGGATAGCTGAAAATAGAAATAAAATGATAGTAGAGCCTCATACAGTTTCTCTTGAGGGCTTATTTAGCCAAATACAAGAAGGAAAGATAAAAGAGCTTAATATTATTGTCAAGGCTGATGTTCATGGATCAGTAGAAGCACTTAAACAATCCCTTGAAAAAATGTCTAATGAAGATGTAAAGGTTAGAGTTATACATGGAGGGGTGGGTGCAATTACTGAGACAGATGTTTCTCTTGCGTCTGCATCTAATGCTGTTATAATTGGCTTTAATGTAAGACCGGATACAAATGCAAGAATAATAGCAGAGAAAGAAAATGTAGATATAAAGACATATAGGGTTATATATGAAGCAATCGATGCTATACAGTCTGCTATGAACGGCATGCTTGAACCTGAATACAAAGAAGTTATACATGGAAGAGCTGAAGTTAGGCAAACATTTAAAGCTTCAAGTGTTGGAACTATAGCAGGTTGTTATGTTACAGAAGGAAAAATAACAAGAAATAGTGATGTACGTGTTATAAGAGATGGTATTGTAATTTATGAGGGTGAACTTGCTTCTCTTAAGAGATTTAAGGATGATGCTAAAGAAGTGTTATCAGGGTTTGAATGTGGACTTAATATAGAAAAGTATAACGATATAAAAGAAGGAGATATTATAGAAGCCTTTGGACAAGAGCAGATAAGTAGAACTATATAAGGATTGTGAGGTACATTTAAAATGTCAGTACAAAGAATTAATAGAATTTCAGTAGAATTTAAGAAGGAAATCAGCGATATTATAAGGAACGAAATAAAAGATCCAAGGATTGCTGAGCTTACTAGCATTATGTCTGTTGAAATTACTAGAGATTTTAAATATGCAAAAGTGTTTGTAAGTGTATATGGAGACGATAAGGCCAAAGAAGAGACAATGGAAGGCTTAAGAAGTGCTGCAGGCTTTATCAGAAAAGAGATGGGTAAAAGGGTTAAAATAAGATACAATCCTGAAATAATATTTGAATTGGATACCTCAATAGAGTATGGTATGCATATATCGAAAATCATTGATGATATTAATAATAAATAGGGATGGAAAATAAAAATGACTATAATGAAAATCGTTGAAGAAATCGATAGGGCGCAAAACATTGCAATAACTTCTCACGTAATGCCAGATGGAGACAATATTGGATCAATGCTGGCATTATACAATGCTTTAAGTGGAATGGGAAAGCATGTACAAGTATTTAGCAGTGATAATCCACCCCATGTATTTTCATTTCTTTCAGGCTATGAAAATATTAAAAACTGTACTAATCAAACAAAAGAGAATTTTGATATATTATTTGTACTAGACTGTGGAAGTATAGACAGGATAGGAAATTGCAGCAAGTTAACTGAGAGGTCTGATAAAATAATTAATATAGACCATCATGGAACTAATTCAAATTTTGCAGATATAAGTGTTATTGATACAAACGCTTCTGCAACAGGAGAACTTGTATATGATCTTATAAAACAGATGAAAGTCGACATTACAAAAGATATTGCATATTGCCTATATACTTCCATATTAACAGATACGGGAGGATTTAGGTATTCAAATACATCCCCTAAAACTCATTTTATCATAGCAGAGTTAATTAGCTCTGGAATAGATTTTGGTATGATCTATGACAAAATATATAGAAATTTTAGGTATCAGGATATTAGTGCTCTAGGAAAGGCATTGTCAACCATAGAGTTATACCATGATGGAAAGATTGCTTATATGGAGTTATTAAAAAATGATATAGAAGATGTAGTTGGGTATGATTGCGATCATGATAATATAAATACATCAGATTTCATAGATTTTGCAAGAGATATAGAAGATGTTGAAGTTGCAGTGTTTGTTAAAGAGTTTGCTAGTAATGAGTATAAAATAAGCCTAAGATCTAAATCTTATGTTGATGTAAAGCTTATTTGCGAAAAAAATGGCGGCGGGGGTCATGTAAGGGCAGCAGGATGCACAATTATTGGCAACAGCATAGAAGAGGTTAAAGGCAAAATCTTAAAACAAATAGAGGCTCAAGTAAGGTGTGATAAGGGTGATAGTATTTGAATGGAATAATAAACGTTCTAAAACCTCCAGGTATGACATCTCAAAACGTGGTATCCTATGTAAAAAAAGAACTTAATGTAAAAAAAGCAGGCCATACAGGAACATTAGATCCTGGTGCAGCAGGAGTGCTGCCTGTATGTATCGGAAAAGCCACAAGGGTATCTGAATATTTAATAAATGATAAAAAGTCCTACAGAGCAGAGCTGCAGCTAGGATATAAAAGTGATACTCTTGACAAATACGGAATAGTTGAAAAGGCCTCTATTCCTGATTTTAATAAAGATGATATAGAGAGGGTATTTGAAAGCTTTAAAGGCGTGATTTATCAAACCCCTCCCATGTTTTCTGCGCTAAAAAAAGATGGCGTAAGATTATATGACCTTGCAAGAGCTGGAATCACTGTAGATAGAAAAGAAAGAAAAGTCAATATTTATGATATAAATATTTTAACTATAAATGGATATAAGATACTTTTTGATGTTACTTGTTCAAAGGGAACATACATTAGAACCTTATGCAGCGACATTGGAGAAGCCCTCGGGGGATATGGTATTATGTCATTTCTTTTAAGGACTAGAACAGGACCTTTTGATATAAGCAAATCAGTTAAACTGGATGATATAAAGGGAATACTATATAATGGCAATATAGATGATATATTAAACCCCACGTTTTATGCACTTGATGAATATAGCAGAATATTTGTTCCTAGGGAAATTGCAGACAAAATCAAAAATGGCGTTGGGTTTCATTATAGCGATATAAAAAGATATGAGAAAAGAAATAATGATGAAATATTAGTAATATTTGATGAAGAAAATAACTTTTTAGCTATAGGGAAAATTACTAAAGAAAATAATCAGATAAATATTGATAAGGTTTTTATATAGTAAGGAGATAAATATGGAAGTACTACAAGGAAGATTTCCAAATAAACACTTAAATGATGGTGTTGTTTGCGCACTAGGTTTTTTTGATGGTGTACATTTAGGGCATCAAAAACTTATTAAATTAGCTACAAATATTGCCTCTGAATATAATTTAAAAAGTATGGTATATACGTTTGAACAACATCCCTTATCCATATTAAATAGTGGCCATGCTCCTAAGTTAATAATAGACAATAAGTCTAAAATCGAGATATTCGATAAACTTGGCGTGGATATAGTTAATTTTAACTATGTAACGCAGGAGTTTTTAAATACAAAGCCATTTGATTTTTTAAATGATATATTAGTTAAAGAGTTTAATGTAAAATCTATTATTGCGGGATATAATTATACATTTGGATGTAATGGAAGTGGAAATGTTTCCATGCTTAAAGAGTTTGGTAAGAGCAATAATGTACATGTATTTATTATAGATCCTTGTATCATAGATGGAATATACGTTAGCAGTACTGAGATTAGAAAGCTTATAGGCTGTGGGAATATAGTTATGGCTAATAAACTATTAGGAAGGTATTATTCAGTATCAGGCGATGTTATAAAAGGGAAGAGAAGGGGCAGAAATTTAGGGTTTCCTACTGCCAATATTAGCCTAGATAAAAAACTGATCTATCCTAAATGCGGAGTCTATATTACAGATGCCACTATAGATGATAAAAAGTATATTGGCATTACAAACATAGGCTACAATCCCACATTTGATAACGATTATTTATCTATGGAGACTAACTTTATTGACTTTGATAAGCAAATATATGGAGAAAAGATAAATCTTAGATTTTATGATAGAATTAGAGATGAAATACGATTTACGAATACTGATGATTTAGTTAAACAAATGAATAAAGATAAAGAATTTGCTATAGAGTATATGAAAAATAAAAGTTTACATTCTTTTTTTAATTTGTTATAATTACATGTGGTTTGATGATTATAGAAAAATTTTCATTAGACCCTTGATATAACCATATACTGTGTTTATCGATTCTCCGACGATTTCCACGGTTTATGGGGATAATTATTTAAGGAGGTGACATCTTTGGACAAAGTTAGAAAACAGGAAATAATTGAACAGTATAAGCTTCATGACGGTGATACAGGATCTCCAGAGGTTCAGATTGCATTGCTTACAGAGAGAATAAATCATCTAACAGAGCATTTAAAAAACAACAAAAAGGACCATCACTCAAGAAGAGGCCTTTTAAGAATGGTTGGTCAGAGGAGAGGACTGCTTAATTACTTAAAAGACAAGGACATAGAAAGGTATAGGACTTTAATTGAAAGACTTAACCTTAGAAGATAATAAAGAGCGGTTTAAACCGCTCTATTATTATAATTTAAAGTATTTGGAGTAATTCAATTTTTATAAAAGTACTGTTGTTTAATATTTAGCTATATAAATGGAGAAAATAATATTATTAATTGTATTTTTAATTAATTGTATTTAATAGAAAGAGTAGAAAGTTACCTAGTGAAAGGAGGTAGTGTGTTTTGGTACACAAGTTTGAAACGAATATTGCAGGAAGAAAGCTAGAAGCTGAAACAGGAAGGATGGCAAGGCTTTCAAATGGAGAAGTTTTAATAAAATATGGTGATACAGCTGTTCATATAGCTGCTAATGCTTCACCTACACCAAGGGCTGGCATAGATTTTTTTCCTTTAAGCATAGAATATGAAGAAAGATTATATTCGGTGGGGAAAATACCTGGAGGTTTTATAAAGAGGGAAGGTAAGCCTACGGAGAAGGCAATACTATCAGCAAGGGCTATAGACAGACCAATAAGGCCATTGTTCCCTAAAGGCTACAGAAATGATGTGCAGGTGATATGTACTGTAATGTCTGTTGACCCTGACAACCAACCAGATGTACTTGCAATAAATGGAGCATCTTTAGCTCTTAGTATATCTGATATTCCTTTTGATGGACCAGTTGGTGCAGTAAATGTCGGATATGTTGATGGTGAGTTTGTATTGAATCCAACAGCAGATGAGAGGGACAAAAGCTTACTAAGCCTTCTTGTTGTTGCAACAAAGGAAAGAGTTATAATGATTGAGGCTGGTGGTAATGAAATACCAGAGGAAACCATGTATGAAGCAATAATGTTTGGATTTGAAAAGGCTCAAGATATAATAAAGTTTATAGAGGATATTCAATCCCAAATAGGAAAGGAAAAAACAGTTCCCGAAATTCATATAATAGAAGATGAAATACAAACCGAGGTAAAAGGATATGCATCCCAAATGGTAAAAGAGGTTATGCATATAAAGGACAGGGAAGAAAGACAAAGTAAAACTAACGAAATGAAACAGAACGTTTTTGAACATTTTGAAGAGATATTCCCAGAGAGGGAAAAGGATATTGACGAAATACTCTATGGAATGATGAAAGAAGAACTTAGAAGAATTGCCCTTGAAGAGAATACCAGAATTGACGGAAGAAGCTTTGATGAAATAAGAAAAATAACTTGTGATATTGACCTTCTCCCAAGAACTCATGGTTCAGGAATGTTTACAAGAGGTTTAACACAAGTTCTTACAGTAACAACTCTTGGAGCTGTTAGCGATGTTCAAGTTCTTGATGGACTTGGAAATGAAGAGTTTAAGAGATATATGCATCATTATAACTTCCCACCTTATTCAACTGGTGAGGTAAAGATGCTAAGAGGACCAGGAAGAAGAGAAATAGGTCATGGAGCTCTTGCAGAAAGAGCATTAGAGCCAGTTATTCCATCAGAGGAAGAATTCCCATATACAATTAGGCTTGTTTCAGAAGTTTTAAGCTCAAATGGATCAACTTCTCAAGCTAGTGTTTGCGCTAGTACCTTATCACTTATGGATGCTGGAGTACCAATAAAAGCACCTGTTGCAGGAGTTGCAATGGGACTCATTTCAAATGATGATATGAACAACTTTAAGGTATTGACAGATATACAGGGAACTGAGGATTTCTTTGGTGATATGGACTTTAAGGTAGCAGGAACTGAAAAAGGAATAACAGCTATACAAGTTGATACAAAGATACATGGACTACCAAAGGAAGTTATAAAAGAAACTTTAGATAAGGCATATAAGGGCAGGGTATTCATGCTTGGAAAGATGAGAGAATGTATACCAGAGCCTAAAAAAGAAGTGTCTTTATATGCACCAAAGATAATAACTGCATCTATTGACCCTGATAAGATAAGAGACGTAATAGGGCCTGGAGGAAAAACAATAAATAAAATAATAGCAGATACAGGTGTAAAAATAGATATAGAAGACGATGGAAGAATATTTATTAGCGCACAAAATTCAGATGCAGGCAAAAAGGCATTAAACATTATTGAAAGCTTAACTCATGAAGTTGCTGTAGGGGAGATTTACCTAGGAAAGGTAAACAGGATTGTTAGCTTCGGTGCCTTTGTAGAGATACTCCCAGGAAAAGAAGGCCTTGTTCATATATCAAAGCTTGATTTTGAAAGAGTAAACAAAGTGGAAGATATAGTAAGCGTTGGGGACGAAATACCAGTAAAGGTTACTGAAATCGATAACCAAGGCAGAATCAATCTATCAAGAAAAGATGCTTTAAAAGACCTAAATGAACAGAAAGAGCAAAAAGAAAATAAAGAAAAGGATGAATAGTATTCATACTATTGCATAAAAGGCTTTTGATGAAGCCTTTTTTAATTGGGAAGATTTCTTTAATTGTTAATTGTTTATAACATAAAAATTAGTTATAATAGCTTTAGCTGTTATTTTGACGGCTAAAGCTATTATAACTTAAGCTAATTTAAGTTTTTTAACAAATGGATTTTACTATTATCCCTAAGGAGGAAAATATGTACACAAAGGATACTTTAGATAATGGAATACGTGTAGTTACTGAACATATACCATATGTAAATAGTGTAAGTATTGGTGTTTGGATAGCAAATGGTTCAAGAAATGAAAGCTTAGAAGAAAGCGGCATGTCACATTTCATTGAACACATGCTTTTTAAGGGAACATATAAAAGAAGTTCAAAAGAAATAGCAGAAAGCATTGAAGATATTGGTGGTCAATTAAATGCTTTTACAGGCAAAGAATCTACTTGCTTCTATGCAAAAGTACTTGATAGCCACATTGATATTGCCATAGATGTTCTTTCAGATATGCTTCTTAACTCAAAAATAAGTAATGAGGATATAGAGAAGGAAAAAGGGGTTGTCCTTGAGGAAATAAGCATGTATGAAGATTCTCCAGAGGATCTTGCTGCAGACTTATTAATAAAAGCATCATGGCCAAAATCTTCAATAGGATACCCAATACTTGGGCTTAATGACACCCTTAAAGAATTTAATAGAGAAAAGATATTAGACTACATGAATAAACACTATAGCCCAGACAATACAGTAATTTCAGTTGCTGGGAACTTTAATAGAGAAAAGCTGTTTAAGCTTTTATCGGAGAAATTTGGATCATGGACAAATAAAGGAATAAATAGTAATTATGATAAGCCAACCCTAAACAAGTCTACTCTAATTAAACAAAAGGACATAGAGCAGGTACACATATGCCTTGGATTAAACGGAATAGAAATAGGAAATGATGATATATATACCCTTCTTGCAATAAATAATATATTTGGTGGTGGGACAAGTTCAAGGCTCTTTCAAAGAGTAAGAGAAGAAAAGGGTCTTGCATACTCAATATATTCTTATCCATCTTCATATAAAAATACAGGCATATTTTCAATATATGCTGGTATTAATATGCAGAATTTTTATGATGCAATCTCTATTATAAAAAATGAAATAGAAAATTTAACTGATAAGGGTATAGATGAAATTCAACTTGAGAAATCAAAGGAACAGCTTAAAGGTAATTATATTTTAGGGCTTGAAAGTACAAGCAGCCGTATGTTTGGCATTGGAAAGTCTGAGCTGATTACAAATAAGGTACATGAGCCAGCAGAGATTCTTCAAAAGATTAATGATGTAACAATGAAGGATGTAGAAAGAGTTATTGACAATGTATTTGGAGATGGAATAATAAGTGGATCAATTGTTGGAAAATTGGGTAAAAATATAGATATAGATGGGCTTTTATAGTAAAAGGGGTTGATGTTTAGATGCCAATTGAAAATACTATAGATGTTTATATAAAAGTACAAAAGGAAGGCAGAATACCGGAGTATGGTTCTAAAAGTGCAGCAGGTTGTGATTTGTATGCCACAGAGGATATGGCAATAAGACCAGGAGAGATAAAGCTAATGCCTTTAGGATTTATTATGGCAATAGATGCAGAAATGGAGGCTCAGATAAGGCCAAGAAGCGGGCTATCATTAAAAACGGATCTACGTTTGCCTAATAGCCCTGGAACTATAGATAGTGATTATAGGGATTCTGTTTCTGTTATTTTCCAAAACACTTATAATATCTCTAATTTGCCATATGAAATAGCAGAAAACCCTGAACTGCTTAAAAAATTAAAATCTGAATATAAAGAAATTGATTTAGCTGACTACCTTACAAAAATTAAAAATATTGATTCCTCTGGGTATGAAAAATTATCTATGTCAATACTCAATGAAAAGATATATATAGACAACAATTTAAATCCCCTAGGAACAATTTATATAAAAAAAGGTGAAAGAATAGCCCAAATGGTTTTTAGTGAATACAAAAGGGCAAATTTCATTGAACATAATAACCCTAAGGAAATAGGCTATGATAGAGGGGGGGGATTTGGCCATACAGGGGTATAATATTAACAATAATTATATTATGTAATCTTAATAAAATGTTTAACATAAATCATACCTTCCGAATCATAATAATAATTAACAAATTGTTTGAGAATTTTAATATGATTCTGGAGGTAGTATAATGAGGTTTGGTAATGGATTTGATGCGCCAAATTCAACAATAAAAAGGTTAAGTGAAATAGGTGGACAGGAAATAATAAACCTTTATGATGGAGGAAGACTTGGGGTAATTGCAGATGTGGATTTACTTATAAATGACGAAACAGGCCGCATTGAAGCTCTTATAATTCCCGATTCAAGAAAAGGTTTTTCTTTTCTATCTAATAAAAGCTTTATTGAAGTTCCCTGGGAAGCAATAAAAAAGATAGGCCAAGATACCATTATAGTAGATTTAGATAATGAAAAAACTAAGACAGGATATATCACAAAATATTGAGAAACACATATTTTAATATTATAATAAAATATACATTTATTTAGGCATACGGCATACGATGCTAAGCTGGGGGGATAAGGATGAAAATACTTATACAAAAATTTGGAGGAACATCTGTAGCTAATAAGGATAGAAGAGAACAAGTTGCCCAAAAGATTATACAGGCAAAGAATGATGGATATTCCCCTGTTGTTGTAGTATCTGCAATGGGTAGACAAGGAGATCCTTATGCTACAGATACATTATTAGGATTAGTAAAGTCAATCTATAATAATATTGATAAAAGAGATATAGATTTGCTTTTAAGCTGCGGTGAGATAATATCTTGCAGCGTATTATGCGCCACGTTAGGTGCAAAAGGTTGTGAGGCTTTAGCTTTAACAGGTGGGCAGGCAGGCGTTATAACAGATGATAGGTATGGAAGTGCTTCTATACTTAAAGTTCAGGGAGACAGAATATATAATATGCTAAAGAAAGGGATAGTGCCAGTTGTTGCAGGCTTTCAAGGACAGACATCAGAAGGGGAGATAACCACCATAGGTCGTGGAGGCAGTGATACAACGGCAGCAGTTTTGGGGGAAGCTTTAAAAGCTGAAGAAATACAAATATATACAGATGTTGATGGAATAATGACTGCAGATCCAAGGATAGTATCAGATGCAAAGGTAATAGATAATATGAGCTACAATGAAGTATTTCAATTCGCAGACCAGGGTGCAAAAGTTATACATCCAAGAGCAGTAGAGTTCGCAATGAGGGGCAACATCCCAATAGTTATAAAAAATACACTTTCAGATTCTGTAGGAACTCTTATAACAAACAACTATCATGATGGAGAACACAAAAAACTTGTAACCGGAATAACTCATATGGCAAATAGGACACAGGTTTATATAGAAAATGAAGATAATGAATTAATAGATGATGAAAAAATTTTTTCAACTCTTGCAGAAAACAAAATAAGCATAGACCTTATAAACGTATTCCCTTCCTATAAAATATTTACAATAGATGATGAGTGTACTGTATGGGCAGAATCTTTATTAAAAGAGCTAAATGTTAAGTATTCTATAATAAGAAATTGCAGCAAGATATCCATAATAGGAGAGGGTATAAGAGGCGTGCCAGGGGTAATGGCTCGTATTATAAAAGCTTTAAAAAGAAAAGGTATTGATATACTTCAAACCTCAGACTCCCATACCACTATATGGTGCCTAGTAAAAGGTGGAGATACAAAAGATGCTATAATAGCACTCCATAATGAATTTAATACTATTGGTTAGTATATAAATATAAAAAAATGTATGAAATTTATTTAAGTCTCATACATTTTTTTATATTTAGGCTATGTTTTAAGTAACTGTTGATTTCTAAACCGGATATGTTGATTGACTTCCGCTGCTCCAGTAAATCAACATATCCTAAGATTAGCATTGCGTTAAATAACCTATATTTATATACTTAATAAACAGCTAATACATAAAACCTATAATAGTTTGGAAACAATAAATATATTAGCTTGTTAGGGGTGAATATATGGAAAAAGATGATGCTTTTAAAAACCAAGAAGAAAAGCCAAGTGAAAATACTGATAACTTAAATAAACCAATTACAAATATAAAGGAGATTGGACAATCGAATATACCAGAGCTTAAAAGTAATATTTATTGCCTAAGCATAATTGGGCAGATAGAAGGTCATGCCGTACTGCCTCCACAGAGCAAAGCAACTAAGTATGAGCACATTATACCTCTTCTTGTTGCTATAGAGGAGAGCAAGGACATTGAGGGAGTGTTAATAATACTAAATACTGTTGGTGGGGATGTAGAGGCGGGGCTTGCAATTGCAGAGATGATAAATAGTCTAAGCAAGCCTACAGTTTCTTTGGTTATAGGTGGAGGCCACAGTATTGGCGTTCCTCTTGCAACCTCTGCTAACTATTCTTTTATATCTCCATCAGCCACAATGATTGTCCACCCAATTAGATTAAATGGTTTAATAATTGGTGCGCCTCAAACATTTGACTATTTTAGGAAGATGCAGGATAGAATAGTATTTTTCATTGAAAGAACATCAAAAGCTTCAAGAGAAAAGATTATGACTCTCATGCAGCAAACAGATGATCTGCTAAACGATATGGGTACAATTCTTATAGGAAAACAAGCTGTTGAGGCAGGTTTAATTGATTCTGTGGGAGGAGTAAAAGATTCTATAAAAAAACTTAAAGAACTAATAGAGAAAAATAGAAGTGAGTAATATTGTATGTTATAATTAAATGATGTATTGAGCATTGTAGGGAATGTATTTTAAGGCTTGTAAAATACATTCCCTACAATAGATTTTATATTTGATATAAAGGAAATTATATTTTAACATAGAATACCTAATCGGTGGTGATTAAATGGCTAGAAAAAAAGCAAGTAGAAAATCAAATAATCAAAAACTAATTAATGAGATATATGGAATAATTATTATTATGTTTTCTGCACTCCTTATTATCAGTATATATTTTAATAGCGGTGGGATAATAGGGCAGGCAGTTAAAAACGTATTTAAGGGATTAATGGGTATTGGCGCATATATTATACCTATTTTTGTTTTAATGCTAGGGATTGAAATAATACTTAAACAAAACAAGGTTAAAATAGAGCATAAATTTTATGCAATGGCCTTTTTGTATTTGTTTTTTATTGTTTTTATAGAGATAGATCAGTCCACTAAAATTATAGATGTTTCATTTTGGAAAAGAATAGAGATGATTTATAAATCAGGTATAGACAATTTAGGCGGAGGAGCTATAGGAGAGATTATATGCTACCCTACAATAAAACTTCTTGGGGTAGTGGGAACCTATATTTTTTCTGGAACATTTATGTTTGTCAATATACTTATTATAACTAATGCTTCCGTATACAACATTTCAAGCTCCATAAAAAATAACACTAAAAAGGTGTTTGGTAAGATATCAAGGCCTAAACCAAATAGTAAAAAGAAGGACGAAAATATACAAGACCAATATATTGATGTTGATGGAGAAGATAAACAAAAATACATAGAAGATGTCAGCAAAAAAATAAAAATACTAGACTTTTTTAAGTCTTCAGATTTAAATGATGCTGAAGAAAATGATGATCCAATGGTTATTGATGTAAACCAAGCTAAAGACAATGGTAAGGAAAATAAACATGATTATGAGGCTGAAGGCGTTGATCTAGGTTCTGCTAAATCTAAAAAGCAAAAGAGTAGCTCTAAAGATAACCAAAATATATGTGATGAAATTAATACTCATGCAAAAAAGCCTATTAATAAATTTGTTTTTCCTCCTTTAGAATTATTAAATAATCAGGTTTCAAATAAATCTGTTGGTGATAAAAAAGAGCTTATAAGCAGTGCAAAAGTACTTGAGGAAACCCTTGACAGCTTTGGAGTAGAAGCAAAGGTTGTTCAGGTAAGCAGAGGACCTGTGATTACAAGGTATGAACTCCAGCCAAATCCAGGAGTTAAGGTTAGCAAAATAGTAAATCTATCTGATGATATTGCATTAAACCTAGCGGCATCTGCAGTTAGAATTGAGGCACCAATACCTGGTAAGGCTGCAGTAGGTATTGAAATACCAAATAAAGACGCATCCCCTGTTTTTTTAAGGGAGGTATTAGAGTCTAAGGAGTTTATAAATAGTAAGTCCCCATTAAGCTTTGCATTAGGGAAAGATGTAGCTGGAAATAGTATTATTGCAGACCTTTCAAAGATGCCCCATCTTTTAATAGCGGGGGCTACAGGGTCTGGCAAAAGTGTATGCGTAAATTCATTAATAGCTAGTATATTATATAAAGCATCACCTGAGGATGTAAGGTTGGTTATGATTGACCCAAAGGTAGTTGAACTTAGCACCTACAATGGTATACCCCATCTTTTAATACCTGTTGTGACAGATTCAAGAAAGGCAGCAGGTGCCCTAGGCTGGGCAGTACAAGAGATGACAAACAGGTATAAACTATTTGCAGACAATAATGTAAGAAATATAGAAAGCTATAATGATTTAATGGAAAAAACAACCCCAGAAAATAAGCTTCCAAAGATAATAATAATAATAGATGAGCTTGCTGATTTAATGATGGTTGCTCCAAATGATGTTGAGGATTGCATATGCAGATTAGCACAGATGGCAAGGGCTGCAGGTATGCACCTTGTAGTTGCAACTCAAAGACCATCTGTAGATGTAATCACAGGGGTAATCAAGGCAAATATACCATCTAGAATATCATTTGCAGTTTCTAGCCAAGTAGATTCGAGGACAATACTTGATATGGCAGGAGCAGAGAAATTACTTGGAAAAGGCGATATGCTATATTATCCAATTGGGGAATCAAAGCCAATAAGGGTTCAGGGGTCATTTGTATCAGAAGAAGAGGTAGAAAAGGTGGTAGGTTTTATTAAAAACCAGACTACTGCAGATTATGAAGAAGAGATAATAGATGAAATAGAGAATGATAATAATACCGATTTAAGCGATGCAGATGAACTATTACCTGAAGCTATAAAAATTGTTATAGATAATGGACAGGCTTCCATATCATTATTACAAAGAAGAATGAGAATTGGATATAATAGGGCAGCAAGACTCATTGATAGTATGGAGGAAAGAGGTATAATAGGGGGATATGAGGGTAGTAAACCAAGACAAGTACTTATATCAAAAGATGAATTTGAAAGCATGACTTAATTTCCCAGGAAATGGGTAATATATCTTTTTAAACTATATATATTTTTTGAAAGGGGAGTAATCATTGGCTCATAAGATAAATGTTGGACTTGTTTCATTAGGCTGTGACAAAAATAGGGTTGATTCAGAGATAATGCTTGGGGTGTTGTCAGACAATGAATACAAAATAGTAAATGATGAAAAAATAGCTGATGTAATAATTGTTAATACTTGTGGCTTTATTGAAGCTGCTAAAGAAGAATCCATAGATACAATACTTGAAATGGCTAGAAATAAAGAAAATGGCAGATGCAAACTGCTTATTGCAACAGGATGTTTAGCTGAAAGGTACAGTGATGATTTATTAAATGAGATACCAGAGTTAGACGTTGTTTTAGGTACAGGCAATTATATGGAGATAGACTCCATAATAAAAGAAGCATTTAAAGAGAAAAAGAGAATAAAAAGAACTGAAAACATAGATTATAACATTGAATTTGAAAATAATAGAGTACTTACTACTCCTTTATATACTGCTTATATAAAGATAGCTGAAGGATGTAATAATAGATGCAGCTACTGTATAATACCTAAACTAAGAGGAAAATACAGAAGCCGGTCGATTGAAAATATAGTGGATGAGGCAACAAGATTATCTATAAATGGTACAAAAGAGTTAATATTAGTTGCTCAAGATACAACGAAATACGGTATAGACATATATGGGAAAAAGATGCTGCCATCTCTTATACAAAAATTATCAGATATTAAAGGCATAGAATGGATAAGACTGCTTTATTGTTATCCCGAAGATATAGATAACGCCTTAATAGAAGAAATAAAAACAAATAACAAGGTGTGTAAATATATAGATATACCATTGCAGCATGTAAATGATGATATACTAATAAATATGAGAAGAAAAAGCCGCAATAAAGATATAATAAATCTTATAACAAATCTTAGGAGCAATATACCAGATATAGTTATAAGGACAACCTTTATAGTTGGTTTCCCTGGTGAGACTGAAGATACGTTTAATCAGTTATTAGATTTTTTAAATGAATATAAGATTGACCATGTAGGTGTATTTACCTATTCTCAAGAAGAGGAAACTGAAGCTTTTTTATTTCCAAACCAAATAGACGATGAAACCAAAAAGAAAAGACAAAATAAGTTATGCCTGCTCCAAAGCAAAATATCAAGAGAAAAAGGCATGACTAAAATAGGAAAAGTTTTAGACGTACTTATAGAAGGTATAGGGGATGATGGGGTTTATATTGGAAGGTATTATGGATATGCCCCAGATATAGATGGGGTTGTATATGTAAGAAGTAACGGTTATCATATTAATATAGGTAACTTTGTAAAAGTAAAGATTACAGATGCACTTGATTATGATTTGGTGGGAGAGGTTAGTTATGAATCTTGCAAATAAGCTAACTATGATGAGAATTATTTTGGTACCAATATTCTTAATTTTTATTGCCCTGAATTGGGAGTATGGAGTATATGTTGCAACAGCAGTATTTATAATAGCAGCAATTACAGACAAACTTGATGGATATATAGCTAGAAGCAGAAATGAAATAACAACATTCGGTAAATTTATGGATCCTCTAGCAGATAAATTATTAACTGTTTCCGCATTAGTATCTTTAGTAGAACTTAAAAGGCTTCCAACCTGGGTTGTTATGATAATAATTGCAAGAGAGTTTGCGGTTACAGGACTTAGATCATTAGCTGCAACTGAGGGCATAGTTATAGCTGCAAGCTGGTGGGGAAAATTAAAGACTGCCACCCAGATTGTTGCAATAGTTGCAGTACTTATTAACCTGCCATACTACAATATTTTGATGTGGATTGCAGTAATAGTTACGGTTATATCTGGAGTTGACTATTTCTATAAAAATAAGGATGTATTTAATTTTGATAAATAGATTAAATATATAACCTTATTACTATTTTTTGATTACTAAACGTTTAGTGCTTGTTGTTTAATGTTTAATGTTTAATGTTTAAGATATCAATATGTGGGTATAATTTTGATAGCTGCATAGAACTATTTTTAGTTTGACCATGGCTTTTTATTATTGTATAATATTGATATAGAACGTCTGTTCGCTATATTGTAGAGGAGAGGGTATATTAATGAATGATGAAAAGAAAAAGGCTCTTGAAAGTGCTATTTCTAAGATAGAGAAAGACTTTGGAAAAGGCTCAGTTATGAGGCTTGGCGAGACGACCACAAATTTGAACATAGAAACAATACCTACAGGTTCTCTTGATCTTGATATTGCTCTTGGAATTGGGGGGCTTCCTAGAGGTAGAATTGTAGAGATATATGGGCCTGAATCATCAGGTAAAACAACTGTTGCACTTCACGTTATAGCAGAGGCTCAGAAATTAGGAGGAACTGCTGCATTTATAGATGCAGAACATGCCTTAGACCCAATATATGCTGGACATTTAGGAGTTGACATAGATAATTTAATTGTTTCTCAGCCAGATACAGGAGAGCAAGGGCTAGAAATAACTGAGGCTCTTGTAAGATCAGGAGCTGTAGATGTAGTAGTAATTGACTCTGTAGCAGCATTGGTTCCAAGGGCAGAGATTGAAGGAGATATGGGCGATGCACATGTGGGCCTTCAAGCACGTCTTATGTCTCAGGCTCTTAGAAAGCTTGCTGGTGCAATAAGCAAATCAAAATGTATCACTATATTTATAAACCAGCTTCGTGAAAAAGTCGGTATAATGTTTGGAAACCCTGAAACCACCCCTGGAGGAAGAGCCCTTAAATTCTACGCCTCAGTAAGGCTTGATGTTAGAAAAATAGAGAATATAAAACAGGGAGACGAAATAATCGGAAGTAGGACTAAGGTTAAGGTTGTAAAAAACAAAGTTGCCCCACCTTTTAAGCAGGCAGAATTTGATATAATGTATGGTCAAGGTATATCTTTAGAGGGAAATGTACTTGACGTTGGTGTGGCAAACGATATAGTTCAAAAAAGCGGTGCTTGGTATTCTTACGGTGACAATAGATTAGGTCAAGGCCGAGAAAATGCTAAACAATTTCTTAAAGAAAATGTTGATATACGAAAAGAGATAGAAAATACTATTAGAAGAAAGTATAATTTAAAAGTTTATGATGACACTGCAGAAAAAGAAAAGACTGTAGAAAAAGAAAAGGTTGTTGAAAAAGCAAAAACTGCTGCTAAGTAAGAATAAGGCTCCCATGGTGGAGCTTTTTATATGGAGGGCATGTTTAACAATGGTTATTACCGCAATTGAAGAGCAAAAAAAGAAAGATAGGTTTAATATATTTATAGATTATGAGTATAGCTTTAGCGCCTGCTATGATGATATAGTAGAATTTAATGTTAAGGTTGGAGATACCTTCGATGAAGAAGGAAAAAGAGAACTTATATATAAATGTCAATATAATAAAGCCCTGAATGCTGCATTTAACTTTTTATCAAATAGGCCTAGAACTGAATATGAAATTAGAAAAAGGATTATGAAGCTAGATATTGATGGCGAAATAATTGAAAAGGTAATCCAAAGATTAAAAGAGTTAAAACTAATTGATGATAAAGAGTATGCCAAGATGTGGCTTGATGAGAGGAGCAGGCTTAAGCCAGAAGGTAAAAATAAACTGGTTTTAGGGCTCAAAAACAAGGGAATAAAGCCTCAGATTATAGACGAATGTATGAGTGAATGGGAATATGATGATTACTCTGTTGCCATGAAACTGCTTCAAAAAAAGTTAGCAAATAAGGATATCTCTTTATTATATGAGAATAAACCCTTATATAATAAGGAGATCCAAAGATTATATAGATATTTACTATATAGGGGGATTGGGTATGATACTGCTAACAGGGCATTAAAGGCATACCTTGAAAAATCAGAAGATATATAAAGATAAGAATATAAAGATAATATTGGTGCAAACGGTGTGGCTAGCGGATTTTCAGCAATCAGATGGATTAGGGCAAGGCTTGCAGTGGTTTTATAAACTTGACATAAAATAAAATTAGATATAAAATTAATACAAATACTGGTTTGTCATGTTCAATTATTTACCACAGTATTTAACGACTTCAGAAGGGGTCAAAATCCCCTTCTGAAGTCGTTAAGGGGGATTTATAGTTCTATTTATAATGAATGATAACACGCTAAAAAAAGATTATCTAGGGTTTCTCTATAAACCGAGATTTCTCGGTTTAATATTTTGTTAATACAAAATTTTTTGTTAATACAAAATATTTTATTAGGACAAAGTACTTCGCAATAAACAAAAAAAGGAGGTGTTTTATATACAGGACATTATTATTTATACATTAGTTGGATTAGCTGCCTTCTTTATTGGATATATGGTAAGAAAATATATTGCAGAAAAAAAGATATCAAGTGCTGAAGAGGAAGCTAAGAAAATAGTATCCGAGGCTGAAAAAGACGCAGAATCAACAAAAAGAGAGTCAATTTTAGAGGCTAAGGAAGAGGTTCACAAATTAAGAACAGAATTAGAAAAAGAAACCCGTGAAAGAAGAAATGAACTGCAAAAAATTGAAAGAAGGCTTCTGACAAGAGAAGAAACTCTTGATAAAAAGGGAGAAACTCTTGAACGCAGAGAAGATGGTTTAAACAGAAAGCAAGCAGATATTCAGAAGATGGAAGATGAGGTATCTGAAGTTTATAAAAAGCAAATTCAAGAACTTGAAAGGCTTTCTGGTTTAACTTCTGATGAAGCTAAGGAATTATTACTCAATGATGTCAAAAAGGAAATTAAGCACGAAGCTGCTATGATGATAAAAGATGTTGAATCAAAAGCAAAAGAAGAAGCAGATAAACGCGCAAAAGAGATTATATCTTATGCAATACAAAGATGCGCTGCTGACCATGTTGCTGAGACAACAGTATCGGTTGTAGCTCTTCCTAATGATGAAATGAAGGGAAGAATAATTGGTAGAGAGGGAAGAAATATAAGAACCCTTGAAACATTAACAGGTATCGATCTTATAATAGATGATACCCCAGAAGCAGTAATCTTATCTGGATTTGATCCAATTAGGAGAGAAGTAGCAAGAATAGCACTAGAAAAGCTTATTTCTGATGGAAGGATTCATCCAGCAAGAATTGAGGAAATGGTTGAAAAGGCTAAAAAAGAGGTTGATGATGATATTAAAGAAGAGGGAGAACAGGCCACATTTGAAACAAGTGTCCATGGACTGCATCCAGAACTTATTAAACTATTAGGAAGATTGAAATATAGAACAAGTTATGGCCAGAATGTACTAAAACATTCTATAGAGGTAAGTCACCTAGCTGGTTTAATGGCTGCAGAGCTTGGAGCGGATGTTGCGCTGGCTAAACGTGCAGGATTGCTGCATGATATAGGTAAAGCAGTAGATCATGAGGTGGAAGGCCCTCACGTAAATATAGGGGCTGATATTGCAAAGAAATATCATGAATCGCCAAATGTAGTACATGCAATTCAAGCTCATCATAATGATATAGAACCTCAAACAGTTGAGGCAGTTCTTGTACAGGCTGCAGATGCTATATCAGCAGCAAGGCCTGGAGCAAGGAGAGAAACTTTAGAAGCGTATATAAAAAGACTTGAAACCCTTGAGAACATTGCAAATTCTTTTGAAGGCGTAGAAAAATCTTATGCTATTCAAGCTGGCAGAGAAATAAGAATAATGGTTAAACCAGATGTCGTTGATGATGTAGAATCTGTTCAGATGGCAAGAGATATAGTCAAAAAGATTGAAAATGAACTTGAATACCCTGGACAGATAAAAGTTAATGTTATCAGAGAGACAAGAGCAATAGAATATGCAAAATAAATCTTTGCTACAAAAATAAATACTTGAAGACGCAAAACCTTTATTGTAATATTTCTAAATAAAACATTAAATTGTCAATAAAAAATCCTATAGATAATCTATAGGATTTTTTTAAAATATAATATTTATGATTTAAAACATAAAATTTTATAAAAAAAGGAGGATATTTTTTACTTATGTAGAATTAGTTACTATGATAAGTAATGGTTTCCTATTAAATTAAATATATTTAGGATAGGAATCATTATAGATGCGCATTTTTACAATATATCCTAAATTGCGCTTTCTGTATTATCTAAATAATATATACATGGAGGGTAATAAAAATGGAGGTATTAAAAGTTTCAGCAAAGTCAAATCCAAATTCTGTAGCTGGCGCATTAGCTGGGGTTTTAAGAGAAAGAGGGGAGGCAGAAATACAGGCAATAGGCGCAGGAGCAATAAATCAAGCTGTAAAGGCAATTGCTATAGCTAGAGGATTTGTTGCACCAGGAGGAATCGATTTAATCTGTATACCTGCTTTTACAGACATACAGATCGATGGAGAAGAAAGGACGGCCATAAAGTTTATAGTAGAACCAAGATAGACTACATACCTGCTTATTAATTATAGGCAGGTTTTTTATAGGGGTGATAATTGAAATGGAATACGCAGATTTACATATTCATTCAACAGCTTCTGATGGAATGCTTAAGCCAGAAGAAGTAATAGATTGGGCAATAAAAAAAGGACTTAAGGCAATTTCAATAACAGATCATGATGATGTATCTCAAATAGAGACATCATTGGAATATGCGTCAAAAAAAGGGTTTGAATTAATACCTGGCATTGAACTTAGTACTGAATATAGCGGGACTGAAGTTCATATGCTTGGGTACTTTTTTAATTATAAAGATAAAGAGCTGATAGACTTTTTAAATAAATTAAAGGATTCTAGAACTGAAAGAGCTAAAAAGATGGTAAAGAAATTAAACAATCTTGGATATAATATTGATTTTGAGGATATAAAGGATAATAAAACAATAGGAAGGCCTCATATTGCAAGAGAGATGATAAAAAAAGGGTACTGTAAAAGCATGGAGGAGGTATTTGATAGATTCTTAGGTTATGGGAAGGCAGCATATGTAGAAAGATATAAATTATCCCCCTTTGAAGCCCTAGAAAAGATTAAAAAGTGTGGTGGAGTTGTATCCTTAGCCCACCCAGGGCTTATAGAGCATATAAATAAAGAGGTGCTTATAAAGAGATTAGTAGACTGGGGACTTGATGGTATTGAGGTTTACCATACTAAGCATACAAAACAGGATGTAGAATATTTTGAAAGGCTCGTTAATAAATACAATTTAATACCTACTGGAGGAAGCGACTGCCACGGAGACTTAGTAGATGGAGAACCAAGACTTGGAGATACAACTATACCATATAATAGTGTTACCATGTTGAAGAAATTGTCGTATAATAATATAAAAAGATAAATGGAGTGATCATCTTGGCAGAGTATAAAAGAATAATTGTAAAAATAGGTTCATCAAGTCTAACTCATAAAAATGGAAAACTTAATCTATCAAGAATAGATAAGCTTGCCATGGTTCTATCTGATTTAGCAAATCAAGGTAAAGAAGTAGTCTTAGTATCATCTGGTGCTATTTGCACTGGTATGAGTAGGCTTGGACTAGAGAAAAAGCCAGAGGATATAGCAGTAAAACAGGCAATGGCAGCAGTAGGACAAGGAATGCTTTTACATATATATGAAAAGTTTTTTGCTGAATATGGACGCATAGTGGCACAAATATTAATAACAAAAGAAGATATTAAATGTGAAGAGAGAAATACAAATGCTAAAAATACATTTAATTCTCTTTTAGGGTATGGAGTTATACCAATTGTTAATGAAAATGATACTATTGCAACCCATGAAATTAAAATAGGCGATAATGATATGCTTTCAGCGTATGTTGCAAAGCTAACCTACGCTGATTTACTAATAATACTATCAGACGTGGATGGGCTTTATGATAGGGATCCTAAAGAGGATGGCGCCCAAATAATACATGAAGTCAATTGTATAGATTGTGAAATAGAAGAGCATGCAAAAGGTGCAGGAACCAGATTTGGTACTGGAGGAATGAAAACTAAGATAAATGCAGCTAAGCTTGCAATGGATTCTAATATTGTTACGGTAATAGCAAATGGAAATGATCCTTCTATAATATATGACATAATATCAGGTAAAAGAAAAGGTACAATTTTTACTAAAAAGGAGGAAAAATAGTGGAAAATATTTTAAACATATGTAGTAAATCTAAAGAGGCATCAACTGTTTTATCTCAAGCATCAACAAAAGTTAAAAATGAATGTTTAAAGAACATGATATTTTATTTAAAACAGGATAAAGATTATATTATTGCAGAAAATAAAAAAGATATTGATATAGCCATAAAAAAAGGCATTCCAGACCCCATGATTGATAGGTTGGAATTAAACGAGAAAAGGCTTGCATCAGTTATAGAAGGCATAGAGCAGGTAATTAACCTTAAAGACCCTATAGGGGAAGTAATGCATATGGACAAGATGCCTAATGGCTTACTAATAGGCCAAATGAGGGTGTCTATAGGTGTTATAGGGATTATATATGAATCTAGGCCAAATGTAACTGTAGATGCAGCGTGTCTTTGTATTAAGTCAGGAAATGCTGTTGTACTTCGCGGGGGAAGTGATGCTATAAATTCTAACATCGCTTTAGTTAAGTCTTTAAAAAAGGCATTAGGAAAGTCAGGCCTTCCAACGGATACTATTGCAATAATAGAAGATACATCAAGGGATGCTGTTAACTATTTTATGAAGATGAATGAATATGTTGACGTTTTGATCCCAAGAGGGGGAGCAGGACTGATAAAATCTACTATTGAAAACTCAACAATACCTGTAATACAGACAGGAGTTGGCAACTGCCACATATACGTGGATGAGCATGCTGATTTAAATATGGCAGAGAAGATTGTAGTCAATGCAAAGGTAAGTAGACCAGGAGTGTGCAATGCCGCTGAAAAGCTTTTAGTTCATAAAGATATTGCAGAAGAGTTCCTCCCTAAAATAGTAAATTCTTTAAATAAACATGGAGTTGAAATAAGGGGATGCCAAAATACAAGAAAGATAGCTGGGAATATTAAAGAAGCCACGGATGATGATTGGGGAGAAGAATACCTTGATTATATAATCGCTATAAAAGTAGTAGACTCAATACAAGAGGCAGTACACCATATAAATAGATATGGAACCAAACATTCTGAAGCAATTATTACTGAAAACTATACTAACGCTCAAAAATTTCTATCTGAAGTAGATGCTGCTGCAGTATATGTAAACGCCTCTACAAGATTTACTGATGGATATGAATTTGGTCTTGGAGCTGAAATTGGTATAAGCACACAAAAGATTCATGCAAGAGGGCCTATGGGACTTAAAGAATTAACAACTACAAAGTATATTATATACGGTAATGGCCAAACAAGAGAATAAACGTATATTATCTATTAAAGTTATGGTATACTATGCTTATATATGAACTATATCGTATATTAAGTCTATAATATACGGATATTTGTTAAAGGAGATGTAGCATATGCATGATGTGTATGAAAACCCGCTTGTTAAGAGATATTCAAGCAAAGAAATGTCAGAGATTTTTTCCCCAGATAAAAAGTTTAGGACATGGAGAGAGCTTTGGATAGCTCTTGCTGAATCAGAGAAAGAATTAGGCCTTAATATAACTGATGAGCAAATAAATGAAATGAGAAAGTATAAAGATGATATTAATTATGATGTAGCAGAAAACAGAGAGAAAGAAATAAGACATGATGTAATGTCTCATGTATATTCCTATGGTGTGCAATGCCCTAAAGCAAAACCAATTATACATTTAGGCGCTACAAGCTGCTATGTAGGAGATAATACAGACCTTATTTTAATGAAAGAAGCACTTGCTATTATTAAGTATAAATTAATAAATGTACTATCAGAATTAAAAAAGTTTGCATTAAAGTATAAAGATACTCCAACCCTTTCATTTACTCACCTTCAGCCTGCACAGCTTTCTACTGTAGGTAAAAGAGCATGCCTTTGGATGCAGGATCTGTTTATGGATTTAGATCTCATTGAGTTTGAGTTAAATAATATGAAGTTTCTTGGTGTAAAAGGTACTACAGGGACTCAGGCAAGCTTTATGGAGTTATTTGATGGAGACGATGATAAGGTTAAGGCTCTTGATAGAATGGTTACAGAAAAGATGGGCTTTAAAGAATGTTTCCCGGTTACAGGGCAAACATATCCTAGAAAAGTAGATAGCAGGATACTTGATGTGCTATCCCAGATAGCCCAAAGTGCATATAAATTTAGCAATGATATAAGAATACTTCAAAGCATGAAGGAAATTGAAGAACCCTTTGAAAAAAGCCAAATAGGTTCATCTGCCATGGCATATAAGAGAAACCCAATGAGAAGCGAGAGGATATCATCTCTTTCAAGGTTTATAATAATAACTGCCATGAACCCTGCAATTACCGCATCTACTCAGTGCTTTGAAAGAACACTTGATGATTCTGCAAACAAAAGGATAACTATACCTGAAGCATTTATGGCATGCGATGGGATACTGAACCTTTATATGAACGTTGTAGACGGTCTTGTAGTATATGAAAAGGTAATAAACCAACATATTTTAAATGAACTTCCTTTTATGGCCACGGAAAATATATTGATGGAAGCCGTTAAAAGGGGAGGGGATAGGCAAGAGCTACATGAAAGAATAAGGATCCATTCTATGGAAGCTGGCAAAGCCGTAAAGGTGGAAGGATTACCTAATGACCTGATTGATAGAATTATAAATGACGATTCTTTTAATATAGATAAAGATGAAATACTATCTATGCTAAAACCTGAAAACTTCATTGGCCGTTCACCAAAACAAGTAACTGAATTTATTGATCAATATATAGATCCTGTTTTAGAAAAATACAAATCACAGTTAGGAATTGAAGTTGAAATCAATGTGTAAACCAAAGATGCAAAAAATCCTCTTACGTAACCCCTTGCTTATGACGTTGCGTAATCATGTAGTATAAGAGCAAGGAGGTGATTTCTATGCCGCAATACACAACCGGGGAATTGGCAAAACTGTGTAACATTACTGTTCGGACAGTGCAGTTCTATGATACAAAAGATTTGTTAAAGCCCTCGGAACTTACAGAGGGGGGACGGCGTCTGTATTCCGATGACGACCTTAATAGACTCCGTTTTATCTGTATGCTAAAAGCTCTCGGATTAACTCTTGGAACAATAAAAGGAACACTAGACAGCGATAATTCTACGAAAGTGCTCCTTTTATTGCTTGATGAGCAAGCTAAGCAGATTGACGGCGAAATCCAAGACAGGCAGAAGCAATTAGAATCCATTAAAGTTGTAAAAGACAATATACACAGCACGGGCAAAATCACGGTTAATTCAATTCGCGACATAGAACACATTATGGAGAGTAAAAAAGTACTTAAAAAAACGCACTTAACCATGCTTGCCGTAGGCTTATTGATGGATGTCATATTAGTTGTTACGGTTATTATTTGGATTGCAAAAGGGCTATGGCTGCCATTTGCAATTGGAATGTCATTTGTTATATTAATGGGAGTTATGATTACACGAATGTACTATATGAATACCGAATACATCTGTGCGGAATGTAACACAAAATTCAGACCGGTATTATCAAAATTTTTATTTTCCAATCATACGCCCAAAACAAGAAAATTGACCTGCCCGCATTGTGGTTATACAGGATATTGTGTTGAGATTGGCGCAGAGAGAGAGTCTTAAGCCACAAAATCAGAAGGCACTCCACGGATGTAATTCCGCGGAGTGCCTTGCCAATTATCAAACCAATACACATTTTTTGCTAGGAAGTGATAGTTAGAGCTATTAAATATTATTTTACTGTTATAAATACTAAGGAGGGTTTTTTAATGAAAAAAACAATATCAATATTAATTTGTGCTTTAATGGTGTTTAGTTTTAATCTTGATGCCTATGCATCTTCATCTGTTCCAACAAGCATGGATCAAACAGAGATAGATAGGCTTGGCCAAATGACGCTACAAGAATTAGAAAAGATAGCTAAACCTATGCCTGAAAATGCTTTAAGTTATTATGATGATCCAATAACTGGTGATAAAGCAATAAGGTTAGGAAATCCCAAAAGCATACCAAAGGAGGGCATATTTTATTTTGAAAATAAAGGGCTATCAAATAAATCATATAAAAACTTTTATAAATTTTTATATGTTACAAGAACAGTTACAGATACACCTAATATGATTACTTATCATATATATACCTGGGATTTTACTAATGGTTCTCTTTCGAATAGTGGAGAATTAATAGGAGATCAGTATTATCCTGAATTATATAAAGAGTTGTTTAGTAATCCTACTGATAATAAAGATGATGATAAGGAGTATCCCAGTAATCCCGAAGAGGATAATGATGATAGCACTGATAGTGGTAGCAGTGATACTACTGGCAGTATTTATTACAAGAAAAGAATATCAGGAGCAAACAGAATAGATACTTCTAAATATATAGCAGAGGAATTTTCAGATAATACAGTAGATAGTGTTATTTTAGCAACAGCATATAATTATCCTGATTCATTAACAGGTAGTGTACTTGCAACTAAATTAAATGCTCCTATACTTCTTGTAGGATCTGCAAATGATAACAAACCTATATTTGACTATATTAAAGAGCATTTAAGTAGTAATGGAACCATATATGTATTAGGTGGCAAAGATGCTGTAAATGAAAGTACTATTAATACATTAAAAGCATTAGGCTACACAAATATTAAAAGGCTTTCAGGTGGTAATAGATATGATACATCAAAAGAAATAAGCAAAGAATTAAATGTAGATATGGGTACACCAATAGTTATTGCAACAGGGAATGATTTTTCAGATGCATTATCTATAAGCAGTATTGCTGCAGCAAAAGGCTATCCAATACTTTTAACAGAGAAAGATACTTTGACTTCACAAACAAAGGAAATGATAAATAAAATAAAACCCGAAAAAATATACATTGCAGGTGGCACAAAAGTTATTACAGATAAAATAAAAAATAATATTAAATCAGTTTCAGGGCTAGATGATAGCAATTATAATTGGGACTTTATATAATCTTTTAGACGACATTGGAAATAAATTTAAAGAGATTTTACAAAAGTACAATATTAAGACTCCTTAGGAGTCTTTTTTTATGCAAAAATTCATTGGTGCAAATTATGCAATTTTGTATTATAATATGACATATAGCAACAATAACTACTGCGTTTCATGATCATATCAACTGAAAACGCTTCTCAAGTAAAATACTTCCAAACTATACAAATATGAATTATCCACAGTAAATACTTGCAATATTATCAACAGATGTTATCCACAGCTGTTAATTACAGTAAGATTTATAAATATTAGTAATAATTAAAAGTTTAACTAGTACTTATATTAAATTTTAGCTTAAAGACATCAAATGTGATAAAATGAACCTTATAAAGATTTATATTGGGGGTGTTTTAATGTATAAGAAGGTAGGATTTATTGGATCAGGAAATATGGCAGGGGCCATAATTGGGGGGTTAGTAAAGTCTGGTTTTTTAAGTTGTGAGAATATATTTATAAGCGATAAAAATAATGATAAAACAAAAAAATTAAAAGATGATTTAAGGGTTGATATAGCTGAGAGTAATCTAGATATAATAGAAAAATGTGATGTAGTTATACTTTCTGTAAAACCAAATATATATGAAACAGTTTTAAATGAAATAAAGCAATCACCTAATATCAAAAGTAAGCTTATTGTAACTATTGCAGCAGGTATTACAATTGATTATGTTAAAGGCTTTTTTGATTCAGACATTAAAGTTATAAGGACGATGCCTAACACTCCTGCCCTTGTGGGGGAGGGAATGACTGGAATTACATATAAATCTCCTGTTACGCAAAAAGATGTTGAATTCGTTAAAGAAATGTTTTCAAGTTTTGGACTTGTTGAGGTTATGGATGAGAAGCAGATAGATGCGGTTTCATCTTTATGTGGATCTAGTCCTGCTTATGTTAGCATGTTCATTGAAGCAATGGCAGATGCAGGAGTCCTTCTTGGGCTTCCAAGAGAAGCATCTTATAAAATGGCAGCTCAGTCTGTAAAGGGTACAGCAGAGATGATTATAAAAACAGGTAAGCATCCAGCCCAAATAAAAGATATGGTATCCTCTCCAGGGGGAACTACAATAGAGGGTGTAAGGGTATTAGAGGATAAGGCAATGAGAAGTGCAGTAATAGAAGCAGTTATTGCCGCAGCAGAAAAAGCAAAAGATATGGGTAAGAAGTAGATACATAATATTTTGATTAACATAACAATATTATGTATACTATGGAGGAGCTTATGACACAAATTTTAGAAATGATTATAGCTATATTAATTAGCCTGTTTATTTTACTACAAGGGATATTAATGTTTAGGGACCTAAAGAAAGATTATGGTAAGGAAAAGAAGAGAAGCGAAAACCAGAAAAGAAAGGTAAAAAGCGAAAGAAGACTCAGGGTAATAAAATAATATAGTAATTTTAATGTTATTCACACATTATTATGCCCATGAAGATATAAATATCGCAGTTTATGTTTTCATAGGCATAATAAAAAAAATAAACAATGCACTAAATATCAATTTAGTGCATTGTTCTTAAAAAATTTCATTTTGTATGGAAAACTAGGGGGGGAAAATTTTATGCACAAGGGTTTGATCACATCTAAAGGAGACAATATACCTCAGACTGTTGTAGAATTCTTATATTATTTAAGATCCGTAAAAGGCAAATCAGAAAATACTATAGATGGCTATAAGATAGACTTATCTATTTTTTTTAAGTTTATGAAGCAGTATAAAGGAGGTGAAGATGAAAATGATAGGCTTGAGGATATAATAATTCATGATATTGATATAGATTTTATATCTTCTATAAAATTACCTGATATATATGCATTTATTAATTACATAACGATTGTAAGAAAGAATGGCTCCAATGCTAGGGCGAGAAAGACAGCAGCAATAAAATCATATTATAACTATATGGTAAACAAGGTAAAACTACTAGATGAAAACCCAAGCTTAGAGCTTGAGGCTCCAAAGATAGGCAAGCATAATCCTGTGTATCTTACATTAAATGAAAGCAGGCAGCTTTTAAACGCAATAGATGGAAAATATAAGGAAAGAGATTATGCAATAATAACTCTTTTTCTAAACTGTGGACTTAGGCTGTCAGAACTTGTTGGAATAGATCTTGGGGATATAAAAGGGGATGCATTAACAGTAAGAGGGAAAGGAAATAAAGAAAGGGCAGTGTATCTAAATAAGGCTTGTGAGGCTTCCATATCAGACTATATGGATATAAGGTTTGATATGGATGTACCAAAAGAGTGCAGGGCGCTTTTTATAAGTCAAAGGAAAAGTAGAATAAGCAAAAGAACTGTCCAGCATATTGTAGATAAATATCTCGAAAAGGCTGAGCTTACGGGAGAGAATTATTCTGTCCATAAACTAAGACACACTGCAGCTACGCTTATGTATAAATACGGAAATGTAGATATAAGAACTCTCCAGCAAATACTTGGTCATGAGAGCGTTTCAACTACAGAAATATATACCCATGTAGATGATGAACAAGTTAGAGTGGCACTTAATAAAAATCCATTAGCTGAAGAGACAAAATAACCTGTGTAAGTAAAATATACAATATTTTACGTCTTTATTGTTAATTAGGTGGTATTATTTGGCTCTTAAACGGCAAAATACGCTAAAACGCTTTAAAATGCCTTGTAAGGGCTGCGTTTATATTTACCTATGTTATTATACCTTTAAAATCGTTATAAGGCCAATAAAAGAATCCGTTATTATGCCATTGGTTGTTATATAATGGTTGAAAAGTAAAATGACAACACCATCAGGATGGGTAATGGTTTATTAGATTTTCAGATAACTTTTTATAAAAACATAAATACCTATAGCTATGAATGGTAGTAATCTTATAAGGGGATTGATTGTTGATTGAAACAGACCAAATATATAGTAGATTAAAATAAGTCCAAAAAATAATATTAATAATATAAATTTTTCTTTATTACTTAAACTATTTTTCATTTTTGTATTCCTCCTCTATGAAATAACTAACAGTTGTGTGTTTAGTTGTGTGTTTACTGGAACATTCGGATGGCAACTTTGGGAATACTCAGACACGAAACCAGATGTATCCGGACGCTTTACTGCTAATTTGATTATAAAATAATTGCTACATCTAAGCAAGTAAAATAAACATACCCTAATAATTTAAGTTAATGGATTGAAGAGGCCAAATAATTAGAGATATTGATGCAGTAAAAGATGTTATAATTATAGTTATAGCAATGGGTTAGCGGAAGACGGAAGGTAGTGCAAAAAGGAAGGTAATTAAAATGGAATTAACATATGTTGAGGACATTAAGGATGATGTCCAAGAAATGATTAATTCAATGATAGAGCATAATTATGGATTTACGGTTGGGGTTAATAGAGTAATTGCAGAAAATGACTATTACATGTCAAGTAAAAGGCCGATAGAAAGAGATTGTCATTATGTTGCTATTGGTGTCAGTACCATCGAGACTGGTAATATAGGTAATTTAGCAATATCAATAAAAAATGAGATTAAAAGATCTGTTGAAAATATTGAAAAAGGACTATATGATAATTATTTTACTAAAGAAGATAAGAAATATATTAAGAGAGATATTGAAACAATTAAACAAAGTAAATCCTTTTAGAAATCCTATTCAATACTATGCGTTAAAGACAAGTTTAATGCATAGTATTGAATTTCAAATTCCCCTGTTGTATAATTAGGTTAAGTTTAGGCCTGCTTTTAGTTTTTAGAGTTTGGTCGTTTAATGATTAACTTTTAGATTATTATTTTACGGAGGTTTTACTATGCCATCTAATATTACTTTTCAGGAAGAATTAAAGCAAGAACAAATACTTAAGTTAAGAAGATTAATTGATTCCCTGCCTAAATTCTGCAGAGAATTCTTTATTGGTATTGAACCTACAACCTCTATGCGCACGAGAATTGCTTATGCTTATGATCTTAATATGTTCTTCCAATATCTTATAGAAAATAATGAACATTTTAGGGACAAACCCCTCTCCTCTATTACACTAGCAGATATGGAGGCTCTAGAGGCTTCAGATATTGAGGCATACTTAGAATACCTTAACTTCTATGTTAAGGTTGATGAAGATAATCCTGATGAATACTTAGAGTTTTCTAATAATAACAAAGCAAAAGCAAGAAAACTATCTACTATTAGGTCTTTTTACAAGTATTTTTATAATAGAAAGAAAATTAAAGTAAACCCTGCCTCCTTTGTGGATATGCCTAAGATACATGACCAGCCAATAACAAGGCTTGAGGTTGATGAGGTTGCAAGGCTGCTAGATATGGTTGAATCAGGAGAAAAGTTAACTAAAACTCAGCTTAGGTATCAAAAGTATACTAAGACAAGGGATCTTTGTATACTATCGCTATTTTTAGGAACAGGAATAAGGGTTAGTGAACTTGTTGGAATAGATATTTCAGATATAGACTTTAATGTAAATGGATTTAAAATAACAAGAAAAGGTGGAAATCAGGTAGTATTATATTTTGGCGATGAAGTTGAAAATGCAATTAAAGATTATTTAGATGAGAGAAAACTTATAACCCCCCTTTCAGGCCACGAAGATGCACTATTTCTATCTCTTCAAAGGAAAAGAATAAGTGTAAGGGCTGTTCAAGCTCTTGTTAAAAAGTATACCCAAATGGTAACAAGCATAAAGAATATATCCCCTCACAAATTAAGAAGTACCTATGGTACAAACCTATATAGAGAAACTGGGGACATATACCTTGTTGCAGATGTACTTGGCCATAAAGATGTAAATACAACTAAAAAACACTATGCTGCAATAGATGATGATAAAAGAAGAATGGCTGCAAAGGTTGTAAAGCTTAGAGAAGATTAAAAATAATGCATGGCTTTTTTCCATGCATTATTTTTATTTAAAGCTTCCACATAGCTTTACTGGAATTTTTATTTCTTGCCCTGGCCTTATATTTGCTGATGATAGATTATTTGTTTTTCGTATGTAGTATATATTCTTTCTTGTATCGCTATTATTTTTACAATTATTTTCTGCAATATTCCACAGTGTATCCCCCTTCTCAACAATAACTACTTTATATTCTTCTTTACTAGATTTTCCACTTACAATGCTATTATTAGTAAAAGCAAATATAAAAAGAAGAAAGGCAATTCCACCGAAGGTTAGTTTAATTATGTCTTTTTTATTCATAAAATCACTCCTTACAGAACTTATGTTCGTCTATAATTTTATTTCACACGAACATAAGTTCTATGTCAATGATAATCGTAAAAAAAGAACATAAGTTTGCCACATATATTCTACTATGATATAATTATATAAATACATCTAATTTCCATAACAAGTATGGGAGGTTTTTTATAAATGAATGATATACCGAATAAATGTGATAAGCAAACAGAAATACTAATGTTCATAAAAAGTGAAATACAAGAAAAGGGCTATCCACCTTCCGTTAGAGAAATTTGCAGTGCTGTAGGGCTTAGGTCAACTTCTACAGTTCATGGGCATCTAGAGAGGCTTGAGAAAAAAGGATATATAAGAAGAGATCCTTCAAAGCCAAGGGCTATAGAGGTTTTAGATAACCAAATAGCAAAAAAGGAAATGGTTAATATACCTATTGTGGGAAAGGTTACTGCAGGGCAACCTATCCTTGCCATAGAAAATATTGATGATTATTTTCCAGCTCCTCTTAATTTTGTTCAATCTAATAATCAAACATTTATGTTAAAAGTATCTGGTGAAAGCATGATTGAAGCTGGAATATTAGATGGGGATTTGCTTGTTGTTGAACAAAAGTCCACTGCTGAAAATGGAGATATTGTTGTTGCATTAATTGGCGATGAAGCAACCGTTAAAACCTTTTATAAAGAAGACGGATACATAAGGCTGCAGCCTCAAAACTCAACTATGGATCCTATAATAGTTAAAGATGCTTCAATACTTGGAAAGGTAATTGCTCTACTTAGGAGAATGTAAAAAAGCTTATGGAATTAAATATTCCATAAGCTTTTTTACGTGCGCCCGACATGGGCGCAGTCCTCTACTACTTTTTACAGGCTTATAATACCTTTTTTAATCATGCTTTGAAGAGCTATTAATACCCCTATTTTTGAATGTTCATAGGTAAGTCCACCTTGAAGGTATGCAATAAATGGTGGCCTAATTGGGGCATCTGCACTTAGTTCTATGGATGAGCCCTGTATAAAAGCTCCTGCAGCCATTATTACTTTATCTGTATAGCCAGGCATATCCCAAGCTTCAGTAGTAACGAAGGAATCTACTGGGGAACCTTTTTGTATACCTTTGCAGAATTCAACTAATGCATCTTCATTATTAAATTTAATAGCCTGTATTATATCGCTTCTTTTATCTTTATATTTAGGAGATACTTCATATCCCAAAATCTCAAATAGCCTTGAGCAAAATACTGCTCCCTTTAGTGCTTCCATTGTAACATGTGGAGCTAGAAATAATCCTTGGTAAAGCTGGCGCATTACTCCAAAGGTTGATCCACATTCTCTTCCTATTCCAGGTGATGTAAGCCTATAGGATGCCTGCTCAACATATTTTTTCTTTCCAGCTATATATCCACCAGTTGGAGCTATTCCACCTCCAGGATTCTTTATTAAAGAACCAGCCATAAGGTCTGCCCCTACACCTGTAGGCTCATCAATATCCAAAAATTCACCATAACAATTATCCGCAAAACATATAACATCACTTCTTATGGATTTTATAAAACTAATTACTTCTTTTATTTTATCTAGTGTAAGTGAAGGCCTCCATCCATACCCTGTTGACCTTTGTATTTCAATTAGCCTAATGGTATTATCATCTAATAAATTCTTTTTAATATTTTCATAATCAAAGCCCCCATCTGAGAGCAGGTCCACTTGCTTATATTTAACTCCATATTCTTTTAAAGAACCAGGGCTTTCCTCAATACCTATTATTGATTCTAATGTGTCATAAGGCATTCCTGTTACAGATAATATAGTATCAGAAGGCCTAAGGTTTCCAAATAGAGCAACAGCTATTGCATGGGTTCCAGATACTATATGAGGCCTAACTAATGCATCCTCACATCTAAAGACATCTGCATACACCTTATCTAAAGTATCCCTTCCAATATCACCATAACCATAACCAGTGCTGTTTGTAAAATGGGAATCAGAAACCCTATTATTTTGAAAAGCCTTAAGCACCTTATACTGGTTATACTCTTTTATTTTATCAATATCTACAAACTCCCCTTTTATATCATCCTCTACCCTTTCCGCTAAATCGCAGATAGATTCATCAATAGAATATTCGTTATATAAGTAATCCTTAGTAGTTTTAAGCATATATTTTCCTCCAATATGTATTATATATATTTCCACTTAAACATTTTACATCATATTAAGACGGAAATCTATAACGTGGAATTTTACCTAGGTTAAAATTTAAAAATGGGCCCCTGTTTTTTAGAATCTTTCTCACATTATTAAAGCCTGTTTTATTTAGAGCAGATATTTTTATTATTTTGACTCCAACCAAATTTTCGCTTAAAACATTTACCCCCATTATGGAGCCTTTTATATCTGCCTTATTTGCTAATACAATATAATTGCCTCTTTTTTTACCTAACTTATACATGGCCATATCTACATCATCTATATCTTTATAATTTAGAATACAGGATGCATCAATAATATGTAGTATTAAGTTGTTTTCCCTAATTAAGCTTAGTGTTTGAGCCATTCCATTTCGAACGCTTTGTTCATAGCTTATACTTGAACTTATAGCTGGGGAATCAATAAACACATTATTTTTATTACTTAAATTTATATTGGCAATTTGAAGAGATCTTGTAGTATATGGACTGCTGTTTACAATGGTATCTCTGAAATAATTTATGCTTTTTTCCTTTATATTTTCCCTTGAATCTGTTTTGAAATTAATCTTTATATTTTTATATCCCATGTATTCAGCATAATTTAGTAAAAATAGTGTCTTTCCAGCATTGGTTCTTCCTGTAATCAATAGGCTATTTCCACTATCCATTAATAAAATCATCTCCCCTTAGAGTAATTAAATCTTCTCTTGAAATTGTCTTTTTATGAATAAGTCTTGATGCTTGTTTTCTTATAGCCTTTTCTACTATGTTTCTAACAAGCCTTGCATTACCCATTCTATAATCATTTGAATCCATGCTTTTTTCTATTATAGATTTGATCTTTATCCTTGCATCTATAGATAATTTATATTCCCTTTTATCTACTATCATCTTTGCTATTTTCATAAGTTCATCTATATTATAGTCTTTAAATTCTATGGTAATTGGGAATCTGGATTTAAGCCCAGGGTTTATTGAAATAAAATTGTCCATCTCGCTCTTATAGCCTGCAAGAATTAATATAAAATTATTTTTATTATCCTCCATTGCCTTAACTAATGTATCTATTGCCTCTTTCCCAAAGTCTTTATCTCCTCCCCTTGCAAGAGAATAAGCCTCATCTATAAAAAGTATACCACCCATTGCCCTTTTTACCTGCTCCCTTACCTTTAAAGCTGTATGCCCTATGTATTCTCCAACAAGGTCTGCTCTTTCGACTTCTATTAGATGTCCCTTTTCAAGTATTCCTATTTTATTAAATATCTTTCCAAGTATCCTTGCTACAGTTGTTTTACCAGTCCCAGGATTCCCTTTAAATATCATGTGAAATACTAAAGAATCTGCGTTTAAATTCTCCTCTTTTCTCCTTTTTTGAATTACTGCAAATGCTTGTATTTCTCTTATAAGCTTCTTTACATCATCAAGACCTATTAAGCTGTCTAATTCGTTCATTACATCATCAATGCCTTCTTTTTGCCTTTCCCCTCTTGTAAGGTCTTTTCCTAGGATTGTGTCCTTATTAGTGCTGTCATTATCGCAGGCTGCTTTAATATAATCTGTACATGATATTTTGCCCATCTTAACTAAATCCAGTAAGTATTCATATTTATCTCTCACAGAATCAACTCCGGATTTTTACCTATCATATTTATATTATGCATGAAATAAATATTTGTGACTTTATATATATAAATAATTAAGTTAAAAAAACCGGTATATCCGGTTTTTTAATCTTACTCTTCTATTTCATCTTGAGAAGAAGTGAATAATATAGGAGATTGGGGAGATATTGTAGATACTGCATGTTTATATATAAGTATTTGCTTATCATCTGAGTTTAGTACTATTGTAAAGTTATCAAATCCTTTTACATATCCTTTTAACTGAAATCCATTAACTAGATGTATAGTTACGAAAATACGATCCTTTCTTGCCTGATTTAAAAAAACATCTTGCAGGTTATTGTTTACCTTATTCATAAAAATCATCCTCCATAAAATACTAATTTGATTTAATAATAGGCTTAATGTTTAATGCTTAATAATATTAATATAATTAAGTAATTCTATATTGTACTTAGTTTTCCTTTTATATATGTTACTATATTTTGAGATATATCTTGTATATTGTTAAATTCATCTACATTTACCCAATATATATTATCTTCTCTCCTAAACCAGGTTAATTGTCTTTTGGCAAAGTGCCTTGTACTCTGCTTTAGTTTATCTATAGCTCCATCCATAGATAAACTTCCTTCTGTATATGATACCATTTCTTTATACCCAAGTCCTTGCATAGAAACTAAATCCTTACTATACCCCATATTTAATAGATTTTTAACCTCATCTAGCAGTCCTTTTTCCATCATTATATCCACTCTTTTATTGATTCTATCATAAAGCTTTTTTCTATCCATGGTAAGGCCAACAATACATGTGTCATATTCAATTGGAATAAGCTTAGATTCTCTTTGGTACTCAGATATGGTTTTCCCGCTGTATTTATACACTTCAAGAGCCCTAATTACCCTTTTTAAATCATTTACGTGGAGTCTTTCGAAAGACTCTTTATCTACATCTTTTAGCATATTGTGTACATACTCATTTCCATTAATTTCAGCTAATTGGTTTAGCCTATTTCTAAATTCCCAATCACAGATGGTACTGCTAAAATCAAGATTATGGGTTAGAGAATTGACAAAAAGCCCTGTCCCTCCAACCACCATTGGAAGTTTCCCTCTAGATAGTATATCATCAATATACTCTTTAGCTTTATCTCTAAATACTGCAACGGAAAAGTCTTCATCTGGATATACAACATCTATCATATAATGCTTAATTCCATCCATCTCTTCCCTCTTAAGCTTTGCAGTACCTATATCCATATATTTATAAACCTGCATAGAATCAGCAGATATTATCTCACCATTTAGCTTTTTAGCAATCTCTATAGATACATTTGACTTACCAACAGCTGTAGGTCCTATAAGTAAAAATAAAGGTTTACCCATTTTTGCCCCCCTATTGTATTCTCTTAAATTTTTTCTCTAGTTCATTTTCCGTAAGCTTGATTATTGTAGGTCTTCCATGAGGACAAGTATAGGGATTGTTTATTTTCCTAAGGCCGCTAACTATTTCCTCCATCTCTTTTTGTACAAGCCTGTTATTTGCTTTTACAGCGCTTTTACATGCCATGGTATAGAGCATCTTATCTATAATGCTCCTTCCAGATAAATCATCTGATCCAGCAAGATCAATAAGCTCAATAAAGAGCTGTTTAAGCTGAGGCTCTCCAAATATAACTGGTACTGAGCGAAGTATTACAGAATTTGTACCAAAATACTCAAGTTCAAACCCAAGTTTTTGGAACTTTTCTATATTCTCTTTAACAATATTCCTCTCTTTTTGTGTTAACTCGACTAATAATGGAGATATAAGTCCCTGAGATATTACTCCACTTGTTTCAAAATCGCCTTTGAACTTTTCATATAATATCCTTTCATGGGCTGCATGCTGATCAATTATATAAAGTCCATCAGGCCCTTGAGCAAGTATATATGTAAGGCAGCACTGACCTATTATTATAAGTGGAGGAAGAAGATTTTTTACACTTTCTATATTTGGTTTATTTGTTTCCACCTTTACGGAGTTAATAGGTTCATAATTTTTGGTATCATACTCTATATTCTTAACAGGTGCTTCCATGTTTATACCTGTATTTTCATATTCTGCCTCCTTTACCCTAGGTGCTACAGAATAGTCTTTAGGGAACATCTCAACCTGTACCCTTTTTTCTTCTATATCATCATCATATTTCTTTTCTACCTTTAGCTTAGTATCAGGTATTAATACTTCACCTGTAAGCCCATTTCTTATAGTATTAAATACAGCAGAAAATACCTCTTTTTGGTCTTGAAATCTAACCTCTGATTTTGTAGGGTGAACATTTACGTCTACAAGATCTGGGTATATTGTAATAAATAGAATGCAGGATGCAAATTTGCTTATGGGGAGGTAAGTTTTATAAGCATTATCTACTGCTGCTGTTAGCATTTTGTTTTTTATAAACCTTCCATTTACAAAGAAAAGCTGACGATTTCTATTTGATCTTGCAGCATCAGTATTTCCGATGAAGCCTCCGATTGATAATATATTTCCTGTATATGATATCTTTATTAATGACCCATAGGCCTCTTTCCCATATAAAGTGAGTACAACATTTCCTAAATCACCATCTCCAGGTGTATTAAATATTACCTTTCCATCCTTTATATATTTAAACGATATTGAAGGCTTTGATAAAGCCAGGCTATATAGGCTTTCAGATACAATGGTCCCCTCTCTAGATTCAGTCTTTAAAAACTTTAATCTCGCAGGAGTATTGTAAAAAAGATTCCTTACAATAATACTTGTACCATCAGTACATCCGCAGTCTTCTACAGATTCAAATTCGCCGCCGTTTATTATTATTTTACTTCCATAGGTTTCTTCTTTTAGCTTTGTAGACATTTCAACATGAGAAACTGAAGCAATACTGGCTAATGCCTCTCCACGAAACCCCAATGTTTTTATATTATTTAAATCATCTTCCCTTATAATTTTGCTAGTTGCATGCCTAATAAAGGATACTTTTGCATCCTCTCTTGTCATGCCACATCCATTATCGGTTACCCTCATATATGATATTCCGCCATTTTTTATCTCAACAGTTATAGATGCTGCACCAGCATCTATTGAGTTTTCAACAAGCTCTTTAATAACTGATGCAGGTCTTTCTACGACCTCACCAGCAGCAATTTTATTTGAAACATTGCTATCTAAAATATGAATTTTATCCATATAAACACCCTCACTAATATTTATTTACCTCTTTCACTAATTTATAAAGGAAATTTAAAGATTCCATTGGGGTCATGTTTAATATGTCTATATTTTTTAATTCATTAATTATATTTAAGTTTTCCATAGAAAAGAAGTCTAGCTGCTTTGGACTCTCCGCTACAACCTCATTATCTACATCCTTCTTTTTTGTTAAATCATTTTTTTCAATAGTACTTAATATTTCCTTTGCTCTATCTATTATACCATTAGGCAGGCCTGCAAGCTTTGCAACCTGTATTCCATAACTTTGATCTGCTCCACCCCTTATTATCTTCCTTAGAAATATTATGTCATCTCCATGCTCCTTTACGGATATGCAATAATTTTTAATGCCATCTATAGTGCCCTCAAGCTCTGTAAGCTCATGGTAATGGGTAGCAAATAGAGTTTTCGCACCAATATTTTCTTTATTGCTTATATACTCAATTACAGACCATGCAATGCTCAGTCCGTCAAAGGTACTTGTACCTCTTCCAACTTCATCAAGCAATATGAGGCTATCAGATGTTGCATTATTTACAATGTTTGCGACCTCAGACATTTCAACCATAAAAGTGCTTTGCCCACCTGATAGATCATCAGATGCTCCAATCCTTGTAAATATTCTATCAACTGTTCCAATGTCAGCGCTGTCTGCTGGTATAAAAGACCCTATTTGAGCCATTAATACTAATAGGGCAACCTGTCTCATATAGGTGCTTTTACCTGCCATATTAGGCCCTGTAATTATGGCTACCCTGTTGTCATCCTTGTCAAGATAAGTATCATTTGGAACAAAGGTATTATTGGGGAGCATCCTCTCTACAACGGGATGTCTTCCATTTTTTATATTTATTATGCCATCATCAGAAATATTTGGCTTTACATAGTCATAAAGGCTTGCTGCAATAGAGAGAGACAAAAGAGCATCTATGTTTGAAATAGCCATTGATGTCCTTTGCATCCTTTGAATCTCTTTTGATATTGCACTCCTTATATCACAAAATATTTTGTACTCAATGGAAACTACCTTTTCTTCCGCACCAAGTATTGTAGATTCCATTTCTTTTAATTCAGGTGTAATATATCTTTCTGCATTAACAAGTGTTTGCTTTCTTATATATCTATCTTCAGGTACTAAATTTAAATTAGATTTTGTAACCTCTATATAATATCCAAATACTTTGTTATATCCTACTTTTAAAGATCTAATACCTGTTTCCTCTTTTTCTTTGTTTTCAAGATTTACTAACCAGTTCTTGCCCTCTTTTGACGCAGTCCTTAATTTATCAACCTCACTATTGTATCCATCTTTTATAATAAGGCCATCTTTTACAGACATTGGAGGGTCATCAATTATTGATCTATCAATTAAATCATACACATCATCTAATGTATCTATACTGTCTCTTAGTTTCACAATCATACTTGAGCTACAGGTATTTAAACATTCTTTAACATAAGGAAAGCTAGATATGGATTGCTTCAATGATATTAAATCCCTTGCATTTACATTACCATATACTATCTTGCCTATAAGCCTTTCTATATCATATATGTTTTTTAAATTTTCCTTTAGAGTTTCAGATACATAAACATTTTCTATAAGCTCCCCAACAGCATCTAATCTTTCTTTTATAGAATCTTTTGAAATTAGGGGCTCCTCAATCCATTTCCTTAGTGTTCTAGCTCCCATTGCTGTTATGGTTTTGTCAAGTACATAAAGAAGAGAGCCTTTTTTAGATTTATTCCTCATTGTCTCTGTAAGTTCAAGGTTTGCCCTTGTTGACATATCAAAAGTCATAAAATCTCCTGAAGAATATATATTAAGCGTATTTATATGGGAAAAGTCAGTCTTTTGAGTTTCCTCTATATAACTTAAAAGTGCCCCGCTTGCACAAACGGCTGAGGTTATGGATAGTTTTTTGCCCAAATTAGGAAATTGTTTATATAGCTTATTAATGCTCTCATTATAATTAAAGTATTTGCTATCATATTCGCTCATGGATACATTAAATCTGCTTGTAATATATTTTATTTTATCTTGGTTTTTAGAAAACTCATGGTTATATATAATTTCAGAAGGATCTAGCCTTGCAATCTCATCTATTAAACCCTTTATACCTGAATGTACAATTTCAGTTGTATTAAATTCACCTGTTGATATATCACAATATGCTAATGCATACCATTCACCATTTTTATATATGCTCATTATATAATTGTTTTTATTCTCATCAAGCATATCAACATTTGTTATGGTGCCAGGGGTTACTATCTTTATTATATCCCTTTTTACAATTCCAGTAGCCTCTGCAGGGTCTTCAATCTGCTCACATATGGCGACCTTATATCCTTTTTCAATTAGCTTTGATATATATGAATCTGCTGCGTGATATGGAATTCCACACATTGGAGCCCTATCTTTAAGTCCGCAATCTCTTCCTGTTAAAACAAGTTCAAGTTCCCTAGATGCTACTTTAGCATCTTCAAAGAACATTTCGTAAAAGTCCCCTAGCCTAAAAAAAAGTATAGAGTCCTTACATCTTTCTTTTACTTCAAGGTATTGTTGCATCATAGGAGTAAGCTGTGCCACATAGATTCCTCCTTAGTATAGTTTATTGAATCTCTCCGTTTAATGACCATGTTAATGCCTCGTTTATATGAACCTTTACGATTTTGCCATAAAGGCTTTTATCTCCTCTGCTGAAATTAATTAGTTTTCCAGTATCAGATCTTCCAGATAGTTTAGTATCATCATTTTTACTTGTTCCCTCAACTAATACTTCAACGGTTTTGCCTACATATTCTTTATTTTTGTCTAAGCTATGTTTATTTAAAGCATCAACTAGTCTATTAAACCTGTTATGTTTTGTATCATCATCCACCATATCCTCCATTTTGTATGCTGGAGTTCCTTTTCTTTTTGAATAAAGGAAGGTAAATGCGGTGTCATATTTAACTTTATTTACAACATCTAAGGTTTCTAAAAAGTCTTCTTCTGTTTCACCAGGGAAGCCTACTATGAAATCCGTGGTTATTGCAACATTTGGTATCTCTTTTCTTATCTTTTCTATGGTCTCTATATATTTTTCTTTTGTATAGTTTCTGTTCATAATTTTGAGTATCCTATTTGAGCCTGATTGTATTGGAAGATGTATATGCTTACATACCTTATCACAGTCTCTCATTGCATATATAAGCTCATCTGAAAGATCCTTAGGATGTGAAGTCATAAACCTTATTCTCTCTATATTAGGTATTTCATTTAACATTCTAAGGAGCTTTGGAAAATTCATATCCCCCTCCAGCCCTTTTCCGTATGAATTTACATTTTGACCAAGCAGTGTGACCTCTTTATACCCTTTATCTGCAAGGCATTTAACCTCATTAATTATATTCTCTGGGCCTCGGCTTCTTTCCCTGCCTCTTACATATGGTACAATACAATAGGTACAAAAGTTATTGCAGCCATACATTATTGTAACAAGAGAAGATACACTGCTCTCCCTTGCAATTGGAACATCCTCGACTATTTTCCCTTCGCTTTCCCATACATCTATTATAGTATTTTGTGAATTCATTGCATTTGCAACAAGTTCAGGGAATTTATGAAGGTTATGAGTGCCAAATATAAGGCTTACAAATGGATATTTCCTTTTTATAGTATCTGCTACATCCTTTTGCTGCATCATACATCCGCACACGGCTATTATTAAATCTGGATTATTCTTTTTTAAATTCTTAAGTGCGCCTAAATTTCCATATACCTTAAGCTCTGCGTTTTCTCTTACACAACATGTATTAAAAACTATTATATCTGCATTCTCTCGTATTTCACTTTTTTTATAACCCATATTTTCAAGCATGCCTGATAATTTTTGTGAATCCTCTTCATTCATCTGGCAGCCCCAAGTCTCTATATAATAAAGTTTTTCCATATATTTTCCTCCAAGAGTCATTTATAGATAATTAATTCATATTTTCATAACATAAAAGGTCTAACTGTAGTGTATTATATCATAAACAAAATTTTAAAAAAAGTAATGGTTCATACTTAAATAGCATGTAATTATATATACTATTTATACCGAATTTGGTATTATGTAATTATTAGGCATAAAATATATAAATATACAGAAATCAATTATTTAACACCACTATTAATAATAATGGGAGGTAAATTCTATGAGTCTTAGGTATTCTAATCGCATGGCTCTATTAAAGGCATCTGAAATACGTGAGCTTTTAAAACTAACTGAACAGCCAGACATTATATCATTTGCTGGCGGGCTTCCTGCATCAGAACTTTTCCCAATAGAAAAGGTTAAAGAGGCTACTTGTAAGGTTTTAGATGAAGATGGCAAAGCAGCTCTGCAGTATAGCACAACTGAAGGGTACGTCCCCCTTAGAGAGATTATTGCTAAAGAGAGAATGAGACCAGCCGGGGTTGACATATCCTACGAAGACATAATAATGATAAATGGTTCTCAGCAAGGCTTAGACTTCTCAGCTAAAATATTTCTAAATCCTAATGATGTAGTAATATGTGAACGTCCAAGCTATTTAGGAGCAATAAATGCATTTAGAGCTTATGAGCCAAGGTTTGTTGAGATTAATATGGATGAAGATGGCATGATAATGGAAGAGCTTGAAAGGGCATTAATAGATTATCCAAATGCAAAGTTTATATATACTGTACCAGACTTTCAAAACCCTACAGGCAAAACACTATCCATTGAAAGGCGCAGGCAAATGGTAGAATTAGCATTTAAATACAATGCTGTCATTATAGAAGACAGCCCTTATGGTGAATTGATATTTGAAGGGGAAAGACTTCCTGCAATCAAAAGTTTTGATAAATATGGTGTGGTAATATACCTTGGTACCTTTTCTAAAACATTTTGCCCAGGGCTTAGGATAGGCTGGGTATGTGCAAGGAAAGATATTTTATCTAAATACGTTATAGTAAAGCAGGGTGCTGATCTTCAATGCAATTCATTGTCTCAAAGACAGGCTGCAGCATTTATGCAGGCAAACAGCCTTGATGAACATATTGAAAAGATAAAATCTGTATATAAAAAAAGAAGAGACTTAATGATTGATACCATGGGGAAAGAGTTCCCTTCTACATGTTCATATACGTATCCCTTAGGAGGCCTTTTTACATGGGTTACCCTCCCAGAAGGCAATGATACAACAGAGGTTTTAAAGTTAGCCCTAAAAGAAAAAGTAGCCTTTGTTCCTGGATGTTCATTCTTTGCTAATGGGGATGCCACTAACTTCCTTAGGCTAAACTATTCTACAATGACTGAGAAGAAAATAGTTGAAGGCATTGGAAGGCTTGGCAGGGTTTTAAAACAGCTATAATATTACAATATAAAAAAGAGGAGTCTTCTCCTCTTTTTTATATTGTATGTTCTATGTTTGATCCATATTTACAAGTATATCATCTATTATATTGCAATTTTCATTATCATAGTGCCTGCACATTGTGCAGTTTATCCCCTTTTTAGTTACCTCCTGGGAATTCACCATGGATTCATCAAATGGTGAAAAATGCTCACACTGCTCTGCAATTGCCTTCATCTGTTCAAGACTATACAAATTGACCACCTCTGCTTATTGTTTACTAGTGTAACCAATAGAATATATTAATTTAAAATAAAAAATAATTTATGATTCTATTGTTATTTTCCCTAATAATTATAAGCTTATGCTCTTTTTAAACTTTAAGTTTAAGGGTTGTATACATGTTACTTGAATTTATATAAATAAGATGAAAACTTGCCACATATTGTAAAGCCAGATTTTTTGTATAGATTATATGCCCTTTTATTATCCGAATCTACAGATATAAATACTTCCTTATACCCTTTTTGAATCAAAAAATTAAATGTATAGTTAAGAAGCGCTTTAGAAAGACCAATCCCTCTATAATTATCAACTATCCCAAAGTTTACTATATAAGGGTTTTTAGTTTTTATATCATCAAATATTATTTGAGAGTATCCTGCAATCATGCCTTTATATATTAAAAAGAAACATCCATCCTCTATAAAATAATCTTGATTTTCCTCTTTTAGTATATCCTCTATCCTGTAATCAATATGACTTTTTGAATTTTTAAATATTGCATTTTGTACTTCTAATCTTTTTATTTCATCTCTTCCTTTTTTAAATCTTAGAAAAGAGATATTATTATCACTGTCATTTATGTTGCATACACTGCAATAATTTGTAGTAATTTCATCTGGAAGTTCCTTTTTCATATCATATAATTCCCTGTCAACCGCTAAATCGAGGCTTGATTTTAAATCTTCTGATCTTTTATCGCCTTCAACATTTATAACAGCAAAATTATACTTGCCCAATATTTTGCCCCTATTTAAAGACTCAATTAAATCTATATAATTATTTTTTGAATCATAATCTTTATCTATGAAAATTTCATCAACATATACCTTTTTATTGCTTCTATATTTAAATTTATAAGGATCGAAATGAATTATATACCCTTTTACTTTATTATTTATAATCAATAGCTTTATTTTACTGCCTTTAATCAATGAGTCAATGTATTTTTTATTCTCACTTGCGCCTAAAACATAAGGATTATTATAAATGTTGTTAGCAATACAATATAATTTATAAAAATCTTTATTACAGCTTGGATTATAATTAATTATTTTAGTCAATTTATTCCTCCCCCAGTACAATCTTACACATATTTCTAATAAATTGAACAAAATACGACATTTCTAATAAATTTTGCGCAATATATTATTTTTACTATTGACTTATTATAAATATTACTGTATATTATTATTTGTTGTCGCACTTAACACTATTTTATAATTAATATGGCCCCTTGGTCAAGTGGTTAAGACACCGCCCTTTCACGGCGGTATCATGGGTTCAAATCCCGTAGGGGTCACCATTGGGGCCTTTAGCTCAGTTGGTTAGAGCAACCGGCTCATAACCGGTAGGTCCGGGGT
>ENA-UOOK01000025-UOOK01000025.1-fermentation-metagenome-genome-assembly--contig:-NODE-25-length-143269-cov-51.151284_pt1 | contig 143269 bp, 137 predicted proteins | sample MGYA00245777_ERZ724023 | MGnify/ENA primary metagenome ERZ724023 (study PRJEB28704, sample SAMN03018312) | fermentation metagenome | biome: anthropogenic terrestrial biome; feature: soil... | reverse complement strand
TAATCATTTTTAACTGGAATAAAAAAAATTATTTTATCAAAACAACAATCTCAAAAAACCCCCAAGCTTTTAACAGTGCCATCTTTATTTAAGAGGTGTTTAGGGCACTTATGCGCCCTTTTTGCAAACACCTGCACAAACCAACTTTTGCACCTGTTACTCGAGAGTAACATAGAATGATGGAACCAACCTAATATTAATAATTTGTGGTCTGAACTGCATAGCCGGCTACTGCAGATGGAAACTGCCCCCTTCATGGGATGTTTACAAATACAAATCTTCCTGAATAAGGGATGTGCCTCCTCCAAGCATGAAACCGACAAATATATATTACATTTTAACCCTATTAATCATACGAGGATACAGGTTCCCAGTTATCTTTTGATTTGAAAGTTCAGGAGGTGATGGCTTATTTACAAGAGCGGTCAAAAGCCTGGAAGGGGCACCTACGTATGCACAAGATGCGGAGAATGCTGGGATGTTGACTACGACACTGAGATCCTACCAAAATGCGACCGATGCGGTAACCGCACCTTCACAAGGTACTGAAATCTAATTCTCATTTTATATTTCTCCTACTTTTTTCAGGGGCGAGTTACTAGGGCTTTAAAAAAAGTAACTGGCAGATGTTCTGAATTACAAAAACCTTAAAACTGCTTTTAAACCAATTAAATAACTTTATAAACATGATTAATCAATAAAAGTGTTTTATTTTAAAAATATTTGCAAAACTTTTTGCTTAAAGAATTTGAAAATGGGAAGACTTTAAAGGCTTTTTAAAGAATCTGAAAAAAAATCAATCCCTGAAAAACTGTTAACTGATTCAAATTGCCGTGTTTTTCCAGAAATGAAGTTTGAGTTCATCACTTTTTTGATACATTAAATCTAAAAAAGTACTACACAAATCTTAGGTGAACCCTGAAATTTTTAGAAAGAAATAAGTTGAATATTTTGTGGGTCCTACATAGAATATCGTGAATACTGTAAATAAATTGGTTAGTTTATTAATTTAATAATTATAACCCTTATAAATAGGGAGATGTAAAAACCATGGGAATAACTGGGATAAAAAATGGAATAGTGCATGATGCTTTGAGATATCCTCTATCTGATTGGAGGAAATTCCTGGTTTTAGGAATTATCATGGGTGGTGGTGCGCTTCCAGGCATAGCTGATTGTGTTTTAGGTATAAAAGATCTTGCATTTCTCGGTCGTTTAATTATCATTGGATTTTTAATTGGATTTCTAGCATTGGGGTATCTCTTCAAGATCATGCGATCGTCTTTTGCTGGTTCGGCAGAGCTTCCAAAGTTTAACTCTTTGCCTAATATGTACATGGATGGTGTTAAGTTTTTTTATAGTTTATGTTGTTTATATAATGCCTGTTATTTTTATTGCACCTATTGAGGTGGTGTCGGGTGGAATTTGGATTGTCTTTGAAATTGTGTATACGGCCATGATCATTCCTCTATTCTTAATGTCCCTAACGAATATGATAAGCAGTAACACATTTGGTGCGGCCTTTAAATTCATTGAAATATTCAATAAAATGGGGGATAAGGGATGGTTAAACATTATAAATTGGTATATATCAACTGGAATTCCTTTTTTAGGCATATTTTTCATGGGAATCATTATAATTATGATCACAATGTTGATATCGCCTGCAGGAATGCTGGTACTTTACTTAATCATAAACCCGTACCTTGGAATGTATTTCTTTAGATCAGCGGGGCTATTTTACAAGTCTGAAAAAACCAGTGAAGCTGAAAATCCAGCAGATACCATTTACAGCCAGAAATACAGTGAAAATTTAAATGAACCAGATAATGTAATTGAGAAGAGGAAGAAACTTTCTGAACTGAAAAAAACAATAAACAAAATACTTGCAGTGGTTCTTGCAACGATTATCATGCTTTCTGCTATCTGTACCATAGTATTCTCGATTCTAGGAATATAATCCTTTCATTACCCATTCTTATGACGCTGTTACCAAGTTTAGAAGGGAGTTCCTGAGATGTCCTTTTTAGGATCATCTTAGTTGTGTCCGATTTGTACAGTTAGTTCTGTGTTTTTTTGTCGGGGTGGGCGGTTTGTATTTATGGAATTTTGGATTTTTCGAAAGAAATAAAGGTATAACCTGGAATACCTAGTAAACTATGACTAAAGAAATAAGATGTGAAAAATGTGGAGTTTACAATCCTGAATATATGGAATATTGTCAATTTTGTAAAGCACCCTTAAAAACAATGGATTGCAAAGAAAAAGGAACAGAAACTAAAAATTTAATGAGTCCAAAATCAACAACAGATAAATCACAACCAAGGAAAATAGTCTGTCCTTATTGTGGCAATACAAACCCAGAAAAAGTTGATTTCTGCTATAAGTGCGGAAAAAAACTTAAAAAAATAAAAGAACCGCTTACAAGAAAAGAAACCATGTCTCGGTTTATTAGTGGGACAATTCTCGTACTTGCCCTGGTTGTCGTTATAATTTCTATGCTAAAGGGCATAACTTAAACCTTAAAAATTATGATTTAAGTTCTCATTTTCTCGAAATTAAAAACCATTTTTTTTAAATGGAAAAATAGAAACTACCTCATTTTCCATCTGCAATTATATCATGATTAAACATGATGAACTATTTTTATATACTGTCAGTGCAAATCTGTATTTGCCTTATAAAGGCCACTTAATTCTGATGGATGGGAGAAAACGGAAGTTCCCCTCATATTTTTTTTGCCTTCCCGTTGTATCCATTCCCATCCATCAGCAGCTCTTTATACTGTTTTTATTTTGGATATACTGTTTTAGAATGGTGGTTTGTAAATGTCTTCAGGATCTCCGGGCTGTATACAGTTAAGGTTGCCAATCATTGTTTGTGGTGCTGAATTAGCGCTATCTGAGCTCCATTTGGATCTTCCAGGAAGGCAAGTGTCCCAACTGTTATGGGCACAGGTTCCTGGGTGATTTTGGCACCTTTAGATTTGAGTTTTTTCACTGTGGTGTTTATGTCTTCAACTTCCATCCCCACTGAAAACAGACCAGTTTGGGGGTTTTCTTTATTTTCTATGAGCTCTACCATGGCATCCCCTTCCCCTTTTAGTAACGTGATTGTTAACCCTGGGTGAGGATTATGCTGGCTATCTATTTCAAGTCCCATAACTTCTGTGTAAAATTTAAGGGACTGATCCATATCTGCAACTAGTATGGTGGCGTATTTAACTTTCATATTTTTCATACCTCATAAATGCTAATTTTATACATAATTAACATCCTGTTTTAGTATTACAATCTGAATTCCTTTTATTTATAAATTATGTGGCTTGAATTTTTATATACTATTTAAAAATAAGGTTTTGTTTAAGGCTTTAAAGCTCATTTTGTTATGGACACGATGTTTTAGTGTTCCGTTATCTATCCCTATTGCTGGCATTGATTTCAGTGAGTATTTTTCATGTTTATTCTCGCTTTTTATACACTTGCACATATTTTTTTCAGCCTGTGATGGAGCCGAAATTATCGAGATGCAAAGATTTATATATCGAGTTGTTACTACCTATTAAATGCATTTTGAAAAAAATGCATGGCATACGTGACAATACATCTCAGACACATGAAAGGTTAAAAAAATGTTTTACCTCTAGAAAAGTGTAAAGGTAAGATTCAAACGTTTTTACCTTTACAGCTTTTCACACTTCTATCTAAATTTTCAGGGGAGTCTGGATATCCATTTAAGTATGCGTTAATGGATCTTGCCAGTTTGTCGGGAATTGTTGCTTGTTTTTGTGTGCGTTGCTTGTTCTTTACCTTTCCACGCAGTTTTGAGGGTATTAACGGGCAATACTCTGTTAGAGATACGACATACGTTTTTTGTGGACTCTCATAGCTTTTCATGTCGATACATGTTCTGAAGAGTTTGTCACTTCCAGGTCTCATGCAATGAACTACCGTTGGTCTAACTTAAAAACGTGATGAAATTGTTCCTCTCTTTTCCAGGAAACGTGAAACTAAGTAAACAAGGATCGCCAGCATCACTACTGCGATTGTAACATGGTAATCATCGCTTGTTGTCCAGCCCAACTGCCACGAACCCCAGTAAAATGGATACAGGAGGTAGATCCCGGTTCCAACATTTTTAAGGGTAAGATCCAGGATGTAGTGTGTGGAAACTCCAAGCCCCAGCATTAAGAAGGCTGTTTTTCTGTCATGAAAGAGTAGGGAGGCCAGGCCTGCAATTATAAACGAGCCCAGAGGGAGGTGCACAGGCTGTATCGAGTTCCAGATGTTCCAGCCCACTGCCTGGGAGAGAATTGCAAACTTCACAAGGTCTGGTATCAGGGCCCCTGCCATGACGAGCACCGTGTTTTCAGGGTCAAAACTTTTGTACCTGAACCTTAAAACACGGCAGAGTATCCATGCCGCAGCTATGTGGGTTATCCAGTCTGGCATTCAGTGCTTCCTCCTTTGAAACTCCATTTTTTCCCTGTCGAAGTGCCAGTAACGGTTAAAAAGCCATGCCAGGAAAAGAAACGCCAATAAGGAACGTAAAAGCAGGAACTCGTAGCTCCATTGGGGCGTTACAAGTACGCGGGAGGCAGTGATCTGGTAATCTGGACCAAGAACCCCTGAAAGCCTCACGTTGTCCCCTGGAAATACGGGGTAGGAAGAGCTTATTGTGTATGTAACCTTTTCCCTGGTGCTTGTATCCTGCAGTTTAAAGCCACCTGTTGAGGTTGATGCCACCTTCCCTGAAACGCTCACAGTTTCTCCAACAGGGTAACTTTTGAGTATCACTGTTGTATCAGGGTACTGGTGGGCCTCATAGTTTTCCTGATAGTAGAGGCAGAGGCCTGCAAGCAGTGCCAGTAAGATTGTTGCAGTTACAAGCCTCTTTTTTCGTGATGATATTTCCATGGTGAATCCTTCGCTGGATCGAATGTTTAAATTATCTTTTTTCCATGGTTTATAAGTGTCACTGGCTTTTAACATCAGGGAAAAAGCGGCCAAGGGTATAGTTTATAAGAATTTATCCAAAAATGGTATAAATGAATCAATAGGTATACATGCATTGACCAATTTATACCATTTCCAGTTTTTTCAATTTTTACAATTTTTTTTGGAGACATGAGGAAAATGCAGCCATATCTTAAAACTTCGTTATAGTGACGTTTAACGAACTAAAATAACCCTCTAAAATCCATAAAAGATAAAAATTATTTTGCAATCAATTATTTTTTTGCAATCAATTATTTCGCCATCAAAAGGAAAACTGCACAAGCGTCTGGTAAAAAAAACCAGAGCTTAATCTAAAAGAAGTAGTTTATATTTACGGAATCTTATCATGATTTTTCATGCTTAAAACGCAGAATGACACGGAGGTAATAATACGGGTGAATGTGATTGGGCAAAGTCCAACTTTTCACTCTACACATTTTAAAATGACTGATTTTCAAGATGAATCCTTTCACAGATACAGCAACCTTCTAATTAAGACTAGGAAGCAGTTTAAATTTTTATCAAAGATTCCGGGTTACTAAAAGGAGCTCATTTAAGCATTTCCTAGAAACCTTCATTGGATGAAGATATGCGAATTTAACTGATTAACGAAGGGAAGGGTAACCATTAAACTCAAATAATAAACGAACCATATATATCATGAGAGAGTAAGGGAGGTCAAACATGCTGATTTTAACCACTCCAACCATTGAAGGGAAAAAAATAGTTGAATACCATGGTTTGGTAACTGGAGATTCCCTCCTGGGTGCAAATCTCTACAAGGACATGTTCTCGGGAGTGAGGGATGTGGTTGGAGGAAGAACCTCTAAGTATGAAGAAGAGCTTAAAAAGGCCAGGGAAATGGTTCGAAAGAGTATGGAAGAAAAAGCAGAGGAAAAAGGTGCTAATGCAGTTGTAGGAACTCGTGTTGCCTACCACAACCTGGGAGGTACCATGGGAAACACGATAATGGTCACCATCTCTGGAACTGCAGTTTCATACAGGGAGTAATCGAGTTAACCAGTTGGAGGTGTCTTATTGCTTGGTGATCTGAAAAAATTTCTTGCAGAAAAGCGCTGGGGATTTACTGCCATAGTCCTGGGAGTTTTATGGGGATTTATCAGTGCTTTTATCTGTGTTGCGGGTCATTTAGTTATCTTCGGATTCAACATCATGTACATAGTGTCCCCATTAATAGCAGGATTTGTTGAAACATTCATAGCCCGCAGAAAGTACGGTAAAAGCACAGGTGCCATCAGCGCACTTTTGACCTTCATCCTAATCAACATCTACGGCTGGTTTTTGCCGGGCTGGTACTACCCAAAGGAACCTGTTACACTCAGTTTAATTACCATCATTGCCATAGTACTGACAATACAAGCAGCATTTCCCACATTGATGAATTATATTCTCTTTGTAACTGGTGTGAACTTGCTCAAAAAGGTTGTAGAATTAACAGTTTACATTCCATCCAAAGTTCAGAGAAAACCCCCTGAAGCCACTGTAAAAGAGGAGATTAAAAAATCATCTGAGGAAACTTTCCTTGATGAAGATGGTAATCCTTTGTTATCTATCCCCCATGCAGAAGAAGGAAAAATAAAGAAACATGTGGGTTTGGTTATTGGTGAAGCCATAGCACAGGAAAAAGAGTCTCAGGGGCTGTTTTTAAAGCTTTCAAGTATTGTTGAACCGAAACAACTGGAAGACCTGAACCTGGGAGAAGCCAAAAAATTGGCAGTATCCAGAATGCTTGAAAATGCTAAAACAATGGGTGCAGATACAGTTGTTGAAGTTTTAATTGACTACAGCTCAATGGGAGGATTCCAGGGCAATGCATTGATAGTGACGGCCACAGGAACTGCAGTTTTATACGAGTAAATAAAAATATAGACAGTTAGTTGTTTTGAATTGTCTTAAACTTTTTTAAAAACCTTCTATTTTGGTTTTTAAACCCTTTACCTTGGTTTTTAAAACTTTTGCCTACGGTTTTTAAAATTCTACTTTGGCCTCTATTGGTTTATTGGTGATTATAACGTGCAGATCTATTTTTTTATATGCATGATCTGTGACTGCGGCTGGAAATGTTCCCTCCAAAAAACAGTTTTGGCTTTGTGGTGCTTCACAAAAATTTATTAATAATTTTGAAGTAAGTTATAATATAGGGTTGAAGTGAGCTTGAGAAATTTTTTTTAAAAGGGGGTTTTAAGCATGCCAAGGATTGTGCACTTTGAAATACCTGCTGATGAGCCTGAAAGGGCTGTAAAATTTTATGAAAACGTTTTTGGATGGCAGATCAATAAGTGGGGAAGAGAATTCAGTTACTGGCTTATAAAAACAGGGGAAAAAGATGAGCCTGGAATAGATGGTGCTATAATGCTTAAAAACGATTTTCCCGTGGTTAGGGACACAATTAGTGTTGATTCTGTTGATGAGTGTATTGAAAAAATTCAAGAGGAAGGCGGGGAAATTGCAATGCCCAAAAAGAGCATCCCCGGTGTGGGCAGTATTGCATTCTTCCGGGACACTGAGGAAAACATCTTTGGAATCATAGAGATGATGCCCATGGAATGATGAGGGACCTTTAAAAGCAGTACGGGAAGTAAAAATTGTGGTAGGTTCTTGAATAAACATAATTTCACCTTCAAATGAACCATATGATGAATCTGAATTAAAATAGGAAACTATATATAACGTTAAGGTTATGATATTATCCGGAGGATTATTCCATGCCATTAAAATGTCCAAGATGCGGTAAATACCTGGATGACGATGAAACGATCTGTCCAAACTGTGGAGAAGATGAAGGATTTGAAGATGCAGAATTCTACGATGACGATGAATCCCTGTTTGAAGATTCCTACGAGGATGATATCTACAGCTACGAACACGATGATTTTAAGGAAATAAAGGATTATTCAGATGATCTGCTTGATGAAGAAGACTCCCAAAAGCAGGAACCATGGAAGGAGTTCGTGATTAAGGATTCAGATAAAAAGAAAGTTCAAAAGGGATAATTCTTATAGGTAACGTTCAGAATTTCCAGTTTGAAGTTAAAAACTCCTTCTTTCCTATTTGAATTCCCCTATCTTGGAAATAATTTTGATTTCTTTAGTTCTGGATTTTTTAGGACATTCACTCTAAAGCTTCAACTTGATATACTCAAACCGTTGTTTCTACTTCATCAAGATAAGTAATGGTAAATGTGGCACCTACCTTTTTCAGAGTTTCTTTTAGAGCTTCTGATTCCAGATACTTTTTTGCATTTTCCATGTTGTCCCATTTGAATAAGATCATAGCTTCATTGGGGTCATTGGAGTTGCGGAATAGCCTGGCTTCTTTAGAGCCGCTTTCCCTGCGTACAGATGATCTTTCATTAAAAACAGGCTTCCACTTATCAAAACTCTCGAGTTTTAGTTTTGCGATTATATAAACCATAATTCACACCCTCCCTTACCAATAACTATGTTACCCAAATCATAATAATTTATTGGTTTTTATGTGTACTGCTGTATTGTGTTGGCGTAAAGCTGGAAGCAGTTGATTAAGATTCCCTACTCCGGGGAAGAATGAGGGGGAAATAAAGCGAAGTCGTTTTTACAGACAGATTTATTTTTCATAGCTGATAAAAATAATATAAAAAGGATTTTCCATGCAGTTGGGGGTTTTTCATGCCGGACTCAAAAACTGAAAACATTAAAACTTCCAATTTAGATCGATACGGCCGAGGGGTTTGGTCATTAATTTCTCAGGAATTATCCTGGCTTTAGTTGTGCTTTTAATCTCGGCCAACGATGTACACTGGATCAACGGATGGGTGTACTTCGGTTTCATGTTAATTTACGAAATCATATACACACTTCTTTTAATGAAAATAAACCCAGGATTGCTCAATGAACGTGCAAAGGTTATTAAAAAAGGCTCAAAACGATTCGACAAAGTTTTCGCTGTTCTTTACCTGCCCCTGTACTTCATGGTCATGATAGTGTCTGGACTTGATGCAGTGCGCTACGGAGGGTCAACCATGCCCCTATGGATAACTCTTTTAGGTTTGGTTATGGTTATACCTGCCTCATACTTATCTTTCTGGGCAATGGCAGTTAATTCATACTTCGAGTGCACAGTTATTGTCCGAGAAGACCAGAAAGTTTGCAAATCCGGCCCCTACAGATTTGTGAGACACCCAGGATACGCTGCTGGTATTGTTTCTTTCCTGGCAGCTCCACTCATTTTGGGCTCCTGGTGGGGGCTTGTGCCCACCGCCATACTTGTCATCATGTTGGTGATCCGCACTGCAATGGAAGATCGTACATTGAAAAAAGAGTTACCTGGATACAGGGAATACACCAGGACAACACGTTACCGTCTGATACCCGGGGTCTGGTAAGGGGACAATGAACGATTTGAAGGTTTTTTTGAGTTACTTTTTGTATTTCCATTTTTTGAGTTACTGTTTGTCTCCCTTTTTTTGAGTTACTGATAAGAGTTACTGGTAATATTTGTTTTTGACAAAATGGTTAAAATGGAAGGTCCGGTGAAACTGATGACTTAATAACGTAACACTCCCTTAAAAACCAAAATTTTCCTATTTGAACATTGTTCTTTAAACTGGCTTTATCTTACCCATTTTATTACTCTAAAATCCGATTTTATGATGAGTTTACCCTTAAATTCCAGTTATACTTAACAATGTTAACCAAAACCCTTGAAAATTAAATAAAAAAATTTAAATGTAAATACTTTTTATATTCTAAATAGGAATTACCAGTAATATTGATAATATTTTGTTTCTGGATAAATTAATGAAATTTAAAAGGGTGCATTTTGTATGGAAAGACAAAAATTACATTTACTTAATCCTCGTGAATATGAACATGACTTTGATAGAAGAGCCTTAGATACCCTGGAGGGAACTCCAGGACTGGAAAAATTGATGAGAAAAATTAACAAGCATGCTATTGAAAGGGTTAGTAGAATATCCTACACTGGTAGTTATTTAAAGGTGAATGAGAACAGTTTTCCTGATATATATCAATTATTAGAAGAAGTTTGCACGAATCTTAATTTGCAGGATGTTCCTGAGTTGTACATAAACTATGAACCTGGAATAAATGCATCTACCATAGGTTCAGAAAAGCCCATAATTGTTCTCTCCAGGAGATCAATTGATTGGTTGTCTACTAAAGAATTGTTATATGTTATTGGCCATGAGGTAGGTCACATTAAAAGTGGACATATGTTATACCTTCAAATGGCAAGAATTTTGCCATATGTAAGTGATATCTTTAGTTCTGCTACTTTGGGCCTTGGTGGGCTGGTATCAACAGGTATGGAAATTGCGTTGTACCACTGGTACAGGATGTCAGAATTCACTGCAGATAGGGCAGGACTTTTAGCATCTCAAGACAGTGAAGCTTATATAAAAGCTTTGATGAAAATTGCTGGTCTCCCAAAGAAGTATTATAAAAATATTAAAACGGAAGAATTTATAAAGCAAGCTAGGGAGTTCAAAGACTATGACTATGATTCACTGGACAAAGTTGCAAAGGCTGCAACCATCATGTGGCAGGACCATCCCTGGACAGTTATGAGAGCTTCTGAACTTTTAAAATGGATAGAAGCTGGCAAATATCAGGAAATTATAGATAAACACACTGGAGACACAGTAGAATCCCTTGAACTCACATGCATTAGTTGTGGTTCTAAATTAACTGGAACAGAAACATTCTGTGGAAACTGCGGTGCAAAGATATCTGGAAGATAAGGAAGTGGGAGTATGACAAAAGCAATTCACAGTTCTGATCAAAGGGATACAGATCTTCAGATTTCTTACAACAAAAATGAGCATGAAGAAGAAGTATCAAATGAAACACAGAGAATTATCTGTCCCAATTGTTCTGCAGAAATGCCCTTGGGCACACATTTTTGCAGTAATTGTGGAATGAAACTTGAAAATGCTTCTTCGGCGCACCTGAATTTTAATGTTTGTCCAGAATGTTCCGCAAAAGTACCTCTGGGCAAACATTTCTGCACTGAATGTGGAGCTAAAGTTCAACAGTTTACAAGTCCGGGGGGTTCGTATCGAAGAGTTCACTGTCCAAACTGTTCTGTAGAGATTCCATCAAACTTAAAGTTTTGCACTGAGTGCGGGGCAAGAATTCCAGGAGCCGATGGATATCAACCACAAGAAAAGAATCCGCTTGTAGCAGGAGGATTATCATTCATTCTTGCAGGTATTGGACAGATTTACAATGGACAAATAACTAAAGGGGTAATTTTAGTACTTGCAAGTTTAATCTGTATCTGGATAAGTGGATTGCTTTACCTCATTTTATGGATATTTGGAATGTACGATGCATACACCACAGCTCAAAAAATTAATGAGGGAGAAATAGTTGCTTAAAAAAAATTATTCGAGGTTTAAACAATGGTAAACAACGAAAATCATGTAATCTGTCCTGAGTGTTCCTCAGAACTTCCAGCCGGTACTAAATTCTGTACCAGTTGTGGTGCAGAAGTTCCACAACAAAATATAAGTCAGGTTTCTGAGGGTCAAGATGTGTTCTGTCCCGAGTGTTCTGCTAAGGTTACTCCGGGTACCAAGTTCTGCACCGAATGTGGAGCGAAGGTTGAAGGAGCTGGGCATGTGATAGATACTGATGGGAAAGTTACCTGCCCTAAATGTGGAACGGAGTTACCTTCAAACGCTGGCTTCTGCACTGAGTGTGGCTGTGAAATTTCACCCCAGACTGTGCAGGAAAAAGTTCAGCTGGATGATGATCCCGTAGATTCCGTGAAAAAAACTGGTAAAGGTTTTTTAAGGGGTGTTGGTGGTTTTCTGGATAAGGCTGCGGCCAGCATTGATGATGCAACCCAAACTGGCCCAAATTATCAGAGAAAATCTTACAGTGAAAATCCACAACCTGCTGCTCATGTTGAATCTGTTAAAGGAACGGGTAAAGGTCTGTTGAGGGATGTTGGTGGTTTTATAGATAAAGCTGCGTCCGATGTTTCAAACAAGAAAGAAACGGAAACTGGAGGATACCTTGTCTGTGAAAAATGCGGAGGCTACTACGAGCTTGAGGAGGGTGAATCCCCTGAAGATTTTGAGTCATGTGGATGTGGAGGACACTTAAAATATGTTAAAAATTTAGAAAATTAATTTAATGTATTCTACTCACCATTTTTTTGTTACTCACCATTTTTGAAGTAATTTTCAGGAATTAAGGTTTTTTAGACCATTTCCTTTAAATAAATTGTTTTAATTTTCTTAGAAGTGGTTTCTTTATTCGATGTTCCTTTTCTTGGATTCTTGGAGGTTCATAATGCATAAAATAATCTTGAGAATCAATTAAATCAGCCCCTTTATCAATAGTAATTTTTTCATATTCCCCTTTATTATTGATTTTTCTGGCTTTAACATTATCATTAAGTAAAATTTTTAACATATGCATTAGTTCTTCTTTTAAAGTTGGATCTTCAATAGGAAAAGCAATTTCAACTCTTCTTTCGGTGTTTCTAGTCATTAAATCAGCGCTGGATAAATAGATAGATGTTTCATCTGCATTACCAAAACAATAAATCCTTGAATGTTCTAAAAATCTGCCTACAATACTAATAACTTCAATATTTTCAGTTTTCCCGGGTAATCCTGGAACTATACAACAGATACCCCTAATAATTAATTTAATTTTAACACCAGCACAGGATGCTTCTTTTAACATGTCAATTAATTCTCTGTCAGTTAAAGAATTCATTTTCATTACAATATTTGCCGGTTGATTGCTTTTTGCATGATCCATTTCATTACGGATCTCTTCCATTAATTCCTGTTTTAATTTAAAAGGTGAAACCAATAACTTTTGGTAATCTCCATTTAGATTAGAAATTGCCATATTTTTAAAAAATAACATTGCATCATTTCCAATAGTCTGATTAATTGTCATAAAACATAAATCAGTGTATAAATTGCAGGTTTTTTCGTTGTAATTTCCAGTTCCTAACTGAGTTATGTACTGAATTTTATTCCTATCCCTTCTTGTGATAAGACAAATTTTTGAATGTACTTTATACTTTTTAAAACCATATAAAACTCTACAACCTGCCTCTTCTAATAAACCGGCGTAATAAATATTATTTGATTCATCAAATCTAGCTCTAAGTTCAATTAAAACAGTCACATCCTTTCCATTCTCACAAGCTTCCAATAGATATTTTATTACAGAAGATGATCTAGCCAGTCTATAAATAGTAATTTGAATGGATATAACTTTTTTATCATTAGCAGCCTCTTTTAATAATCTTAAAAAAGGCTCTACAGAATCAAAGGGATAATAAAGTAAAATATCCCTATTTTTAAGCTGAAAAATGATTTTATCATCATTTACAGTTTTTGGGATCCTGGGATAATAAGGATTGAATGATAACTTATGAAAGAGTAACTCATTTACATCCTTAACATGATCGTATAAATTGTATACGTAGATCATATTTAAAGGAGAATTAGAGATCATTACCTGATTTTCTTTAAGATTCAACTTATTACATAAAAAATTTGTTAATTTTGAGTTTGTATACTTATAGAATTCCAGTCTAATTGGTGCTAAACGAGTTCTTTTCTTTAAAATTTTTTTCATGAAGCCCCTATAACCTTCATCCTCATCAATTTGATAATTAGGTAAAACAATATCTGTATTTCGGGTTACAGAAACCACGGTTTTAAATTCTACTTTATAGTTGGAAAAGACTTCATCAGCATATTCATATATTATTTTTTCTAACAAGATAAAACGCAGTTTATTCTTGTGAAGATAAATGATCGTAGGTAACGATGAGGGTATAGGAATAAGTCCATAGAATTTTTCACCTTTACTCTCTAATATTAACATAACATTCAGGGATCTGTTTAATAAATGGGGAAAAGGATGTTGAACATCGATAATTTGTGGAGATAAAACTGGGAAAATGTAATCAAAAAAATACTCATTTACATATTTGTCTTCTTTTCTAGTTAACTCATCAAAATTTAAATTAAAGACACCTTCTTTCTTTAAAAGGGAATTTACAGATTTAAATATTTTATCTCTACGTTCATACAGAAATCTGGTTTTTTCAAATATGGCATTTAACTGATCCCGTGCACTTAAACCAGTTTTATCATCGTAGTAAGTCTCATTAAGGAGGGATAAATCATAAAGGTCTCCACATCTAACCATATAAAATTCATCTAAGTTACTAGTAAAAATAGAGATGAACTTTAAACGTTCAAGAAGAGGTACAGAATCATCTTCTGCTTCTTCTAAAACACGATCGTTAAATTTTAACCAAGAAAGTTCACGATTTTGGGTAAAACTGTAATCTTCAAACATTTCAACACCAATTTAACAAAATTTCTATTATAACTAACCCTTTCTAAAGTTATATCAATTAACCTGTAGTTTTTCACCCCTTCAAAAGATGAAATTGACTCAATTATTGATATAAAACAAATAAATACATTTTTTAACACTTAATCGTTTTTATATTTCGTTTCATCATTTTTAACTTCTTAATTGTCTTTTTTCATCTGTTTATTTCATTTAAATTTTCCACATATCTTAATTTTCCACCACATCTGTACCCACCAAAGTCCTCTGAAGATTACCATTCGGAAGTTTCCTAGTAAAACCCACATTTCTTACAAACAGGATAACCCCCCTTTTTAACCCTCTATAACTTTTATGAATCAATGTTATCATTTTATGTATATCTATCTTTCTATTATTCTCCTTAAATCCAAGAAGTTACCGTATGGAAGCTTTGAAATTATAAACATTACAAAAAAAGCCACGGATTTAATTTTACATGAATATCTAAAATCTCTTTTTAAAATGTTAAGAAATTTAGCATAATGATTTAGCCAATAAATTAATAACATAACATGAACATGGTATATACTCAATACTGGAAGTATGTGAAAACATCAACCTAAGAATGTCCCAGAACTTCTGAAATTTTAATTTGGGTAAAAATCTGTGAAATATCCGGAAATTGTAGATAATTACAGCAGAGCCCATTGAGCACACATGTTCCAATTAAATTTGCTGCGGAAACTGCGGTGCAAAGATATCCGATGTTCAAACAAGAAAGAAATGGAAACTCAGGATCCTGTCTGTGAGAAATGCAGAGGCTACTACGAACTTGAGGAGGGTTAATGTACTGAAAATTTGAGTTAGGTAAATAGGTAAACACATGAAATGCATTGAAAACCTATAAAATTGGTTTAACTCTCCTCTTTTGAAATTATGGTTAAAAAAAGTGATTTCTATATTTCTTTCATTTTAAAACAGAAAAATAAGAAAAATAAAGTTACTCCATGCTAAATCCACAGTAGTTTTCGCTGTAGAACTTGTAACCCATCTGAGACACTGTTATGTTAAGGAAATCATATCGTATTTTGCTCACACCCTCAACGGGTTTCACCAGATTTTTCTGTATGAGATAGGGAACTGCATCATTAATTTCACAGGATCTGAGGTTTGTTAACTTTTTTATAGCATCTCCCGTTGCTCTTTCCTGGCTTCCTTCTATCATTGCTTTTAATATGGCTATTGCATTGTTTTTAACAGATTTCATTGAATTCATCCTCTCTGATTTTTTTTCAGGTTCAATAACCTTGGATAGTCTAATCTAGGGAGTTGATCCTAATAAATATATCGATATACAGGATTCTGCAGCTCAATGGCTGCTGTTCCACCAACTTCTTTTGTTCTTGAAAAAAAGGATTAAAAGGGAAGAAGGATTAAAAAAAGTTTTAAACATGATTTAAACTTATCTGAGGTTCTAAAGTAACCTCAAAATATAAAAAAAGGTTAATTTTTCGTTTTCTTTATACTGCCGTAGCCGATCCTTTCGCCGCTGCATGAATAAGAATCTCTGAACTTTTTATATTCATACCCTGCATTTTTCAGTGCTTCCTCAATGTGCTGGCGCACCTGGTTTTCTGCAGCCACATCTGGATTGATCCGGGTTAAAATATAAAAATTGTTTCCTATAACTTTGATTTCATCAATTCCTGCCATTTTGAAGGCCTCAAGAACTTCTTGTGGGAAATTCTCAAGTAACTTTTCATTTTTCACTGTTTGATCCTCCAATTGAGTAACACCTTTCAGTATTGCTTATTCAATGATTTCAGTTCAATAAAAAAAATGTTTCACATCCCCAGTTTTTCACCGAGCTCTTCAGCCTTAAGTTCCATGGCCTTTTTCACGTCTTTTTCACATTCAAAGCCCAGTTCCAGTTTTCTTATCATTATCTTAACGCAGGCAATTTCGTCTACAATTTCCTCATTTAAAGGTGTGTTGGGTCCTGCCTCGCGCCTGTAACTGCAGATTTTGTGGATGAGCTGCGCCATTTCGTCGATTAAAATTGTTAACTGAAGATCTAAACTCTCTTTTTCAAGTGCATCCCTGCAAACCTTGTCTATTGTCTGTTTTTCTGTCTCAATCTCTCATCATACTTTCACATTTCCTCAAGTTTAATTTCAGACCTGAAAAACAGCACAGTGATACTGTATGGTATGCATCATTTAATTAAGATTCCATCAAAAAATGTAAATCTTATTTTTAACATAAATATTATGCAGGAGGGTGTTGTTAATGGCTCAAGTGTGTATGACAGAAAAGGATGTGGAAGAGTTTGTGGACAATTTTAAGGGCATGCTTTGGGATGAACTGGACGACGCTGTGGCCTGCATGACCAAGGAAGATATGGCCGCAGTTATAAGGGCTTTAAAGCGGAGATTCGGTTAGGTAACCCTTTTTATTGTTTTAGGAAAATACAAATTGAACTTCTTACAATTTCTTTAATTAAAATGTTAATTACTTCCTATTTTTATCCTATTTTACATTTTTATCATTTTTTTACTTGGATCTTTACTCCTGAAATCTCTTACTCTTAAATGTAAATTTAAACAAAGTTTTTAAACAATTAATGAGGCTTCAATGGATTTTAAACTATATTTTAAAAACCTAATTTTAAAAAAAATTGGGGCATGATTGTGGTAAATTTACTTAAAGAATCACTGTAAAATGATCGTGTATCAGATAAACAAGGTGATCCTAAATGAATAAAATCGTAGCAGTGGGCCTTTTTGTCCTGGTTGTGGGAGCTGTACCTGTTTATGCGGCAGATTCAGCCAATGCATCTCTTTTGCAGAGTCTAAGTCCATCTGCATATGAAGAGATAATGAATACAGGGGCACAGATTCAGAATATGAATCCGGCTTTATCCCAGAATCTAAACAGTTTGAGGGAGGAATTCATGAAAAATCCTCAGATAAATGAGTTCCTCCAAAATACAAACGTCCAAGACCAGATTGGAAGTGTGCTCCAAAGTAAAGATGTTAGAACCCAAATACACAGTTTAATACAGAATAAAGAGGTTCAAGATGGAATAAATAGTTTGATGCAGAATAAGGATGTTCAAAATGGGGCCAACACCTTAATACAGAACAGTGCCATTAAAACTGAAGTTAATGAAATCCTGAACAACACCTGAACCTCAAAATTTTTTTTATTTTTCAGGAAGTCCTAAAGTCAATTTTAAAGGGTGCAACTTAATTAAAGCGGTTTATTGTAGAAAATCATGTTAGAACTGCCTTTCAATCTTTAGTGCTTACTGTTACAGGGTCCCCGTCACCCAAATGGTATGTTTCCTTTATGTTTTTTGGGGCTATAAACTCCACAATGTCCAGTGAGTGACGTGTTTTCTCTGGAAAAATCACGGCTCCTTCAATTTCACCATTCATAACGGCTTTTTTGAATTTCACGTCCCCAAAAGTACCCTCACCTTTCATCACGGGAATATCGGTTTTCATGAGCTTTTTAATCCTCTCAACATCATCTTCGTCCACCCGAATATTTAAAGTGCCCATGAATGGTTTAAAATTAAGTTTAGCTTCAAACTGATCTGTATAAACGGATCTTGACATAAAATAGGCACCTTCTTCTGTCCCTGAAACTATAATTCCTTTAAATTCCATTTTTAAACACATTCTCCTCGAGTTTGTTTTCCTTGAATTATGCTTTCTATAAGTTCCAAGCGAATTACGTATGTTGATCTATATGTAATACTAACTTTATAAAATTTGTGCTCCAGGTTACTGTAAACCTTTTCGGATTTTTTACAGACTTCAGGGTGTTTTACAGAAAATTGAGTTTAAAGAAAATGGTTTTTCATTATAATAATCCAAAAAACAAGATTTTAGAGAGTAGAACAGGAATTAACTTAAAATTAGCTTAAATAAAAAAATAGCAGCTATAATTTAACCTAAAAAGATGCCAGAACTTTATAATGAGAAAATGTATTAAAAAATGGAACCTTGCATAAGGGGAGTGTCTTAAAAAAAATGGAAAAAAGAGAGAATTTAATTTGATTTCTCTTTTTCAGCCTGTTTTTTCTTGTAATCCTCGATTGCAGTTTTGAGTGCATCTGCGGCAAGGTTGGAGCAGTGCATCTTTATTGGTGGAAGTCCGTCAAGCTCGTCTGCAACATCATTCCTTGTGATTTTAAGGGCTTCTTCTATGGTTTTACCAACGGCCATCTCTGTTATCATACTGCTTGTTGCTATTGCAGCCCCACAGCCGAAGGTTTTGAATTTTATGTCTGTTATGATGTTGTCCTTTACCTTTATATAGATGGTCATGAGGTCTCCACATACTGGGTTTCCCTCTGTTCCAACACCATCTGCATCTGGTATTTCTCCAACGTTTCTAGGATTCTGGAAATGGTCCATAACCTTTTCAGTGTACATCTTATTCCCCCTTACTACACCATAATGGTGACATTTTTCTTAAAGTATCCACAACTTCTTTAATGGCTTTTATAGTGTAATCAACATCTTCCTCTGTGTTTTCACGCCCCAGACTTAGTCTGAGCGAACCGTGGGCTTCAACCTCCTTCAATCCTATGGCCATCAAAACTGCGGATGGTTCGAGTTTGATTGAAGAACATGCAGAGCCTGTTGAGGCAGCTATGCCCTTTGAGTCCAGGTGAAGTATGAGAGACTCTCCCTCAATACCAGTGAAGCGGAAGTTCACGTTACCTGGAAGCCTTTGGGTTCTGTGGCCGTTGAGGTATGCCTCTTCATTTTGCTCCAGAACAGAGTCTATCAATTTGTCCCTTAGCTTTTTGAGGTGTTCCATGTCTTTATCAAGATTTTTCTCGGAGATTTCACAGGCCTTACCCAGACCAACAATGGCTGGAACGTTCTCTGTCCCTGGTCTCAAGCCTCTTTCATGTCCTCCACCGTGGATTATAGGTTCCAGGCGAACTCCCTTTTTTATGTAGAGTGCACCGATACCTTTTGGTCCGTAAAGCTTGTGGGACGACAGTGAAAGCATATCAACGTTCATGGATTTAACATCAACTGGTATCTTTCCAACGGACTGAACTGCATCTGTATGGAAGTATATGCCGTGTTCCCTGGCAATTTTACCAATTTCTGCTATGGGCTGGATGGTTCCAATCTCGTTGTTGGCGTGCATGATTGTAATAAGGACAGTTTTGTCTGTTATGGCCTTTTCAACGTCCTCAGGATGCACCAATCCCTCTTTGTCCACTGGAACGTATGTGACTTCAAAACCGTTTTTCTCCAGGTACTTACAGGTCTCTGTAACAGCCGGGTGTTCAATGTTTGAAGTGATTATATGATTTCCCTTGTTTTTAAGCCTGTAGACTGTTCCCTTGATGGCTATGTTGTCGGATTCTGTTCCCCCACTTGTGAAGATGATCTCCTTGGGTTCTGCATTTATCAAGGATGCAACCTGTTTTCTTGCAGTTTCCATTGCCATTTTTGCATCTCTACCCAGTTTGTAGAGAGTTGAAGCGTTTCCAAAGCCCTCTGTAAAGTAAGGCGTCATTGCCTCAAATACTTCTGGATCCACCGGTGATGTTGCTGAATGATCCATATAAATCATTTATTCCACCTCTAATTGTTCTATGGTTCTTATTTAATATCTAACTATCTAATTTTTTAAAATATTCCAGATTTAATCTTGAATTTCGTTAAAAGGTTATATAATTCATTAATATTATCTTTTACCCATATAAGCCCTTTAATGTTAAGTTTTATCCTGTTTTTAGGATTATCCCTCAGGTTGTATTGTTTTCTTGGATTATCCCTTAAGTTTTACTTTGTTTATAGGATTATTCCTTTGGGATATCCAATTTTGGGATTTTTGAATTTTTTAGTTAATTTTTTTTAGGATAAATCAAATTGAAAGTTGATCTTGCTATTTTTTAGGTTGATTTTGCTTTTCTTTTCAATCACGCGCCATTAAAGTGCTTATATGGTCTGTTGTTATGATCCCGATAACCCTCTCGTTTTCATCAACCACAGGCAGGGACGAAATATTGTACTTTCTCATGCGCCGCGCTGCAAGTTCTATTGGGTCATGGGGTCTGGCTGTTATAACTTCTTTGGTCATTATCTCATCTAATTTGTGGATGTTTAAAGCTACAGACTTGGAAACATCCCATGCTGTCACTATTCCAAGTAGTTCACTGTTTTCTGATACTACAGGTAGGTGTGTGACAGTCTCATTTAACATCATCTCAGATGCTTCCTCTATACTGGATTTTTCAGTTATTTTAGCCACATCCCGGGTCATAACATCCTTAACAAAGGTGTCCGACAGGAAGCCGTTTATTATGTAGTTTAACTGTCCAGCCTCCAGAAGAAATGCATCGTGCCCGTAGCTGGATTTTATCTCACAGTAGTTGACGTTGAGGTCGTTTGCACTCAAGGCCATTGTAATGTCCTTTGATTGTGCAGGTGGATAAAGCCAGTCTGAATCAACTGAAATAACCAAAAATTTGGTTTTAAGTCCACTGAAGGCTTCTGCAAGGGAACCGTTCTCTGTCAGGTCGAAGTAGTCGATGGCCTTGGTTATGTAAAGGTAAGAATTAGAATCGAATCGTTTGCTGAAGGTGGCTCCCTGATAATGGAGGTAGCTTTCAACCTGGAAATCTGTTTCAAAGTCAAAGCTGTACTCATCCTTGTCCTGCAGTCTCCTTCCAAACTTCTGGTACATGGAATCATTGCTCAGGTAAGTTATGTGGGCTATCATCCTTGCAAGGGCCAGACCGTTATCAGGAAACTCCCCGGAATAGTAGTTGCCGTGGTTCCAGTTTGGATCCGATATTATTGCCCTTCTTCCCACCTCGTTGAAGGCTATCTGCTGTGGGGATGAGGAAGCAGTTGTTGCTATTGGAACAGCTGATCTCACCATTTCTGGGTAGGATACACACCATTGAAGAACCTGCATTCCCCCCATAGACCCACCAATAACCGCAAAAAGCTGTTTAATCCCCAAATGATCAATGAGCTTTTTCTGGGCACTCACCATGTCTTTAATGGTTATTATTGGAAATTCAAGTCCATAGGGTTTACCAGTTTCTGGATTAATGGAAGAGGGTCCTGTTGACCCTTTACATCCACCTATAACGTTTGAACATATTATGAAGTACTTCTCTGTGTCCAGACATTTGCCCGGGCCGATGGCGATCTCCCACCATCCTGGCTTCCGATCGCCTTCATGCCATCCTGCAGCGTGTGCATCGCCTGATAAGGCATGACAAACCAAAATGGCATTGCTCTTCTCTTTATTGAGTTTTCCATAGGTTTCATAGGCTACTATAACATTTTTAAGCTTATTTCCACCTTCCAGAACTAAATCATCGGGTAAATTGTAATGCTTTGTTTCTACAATGCCGACTGATTCATTTTTCATGTTTCCTCACCTTAATTTTAAACCTCACCTTAATTTTAAAAGATTAAAAATCTTTGAAAAGATTAGCTTTGAAGATTAAAATCTCCAGGCGGATCCTTTAGATCTACAGGTTATAATTTACAGGCAAATCTTTTGTTAAACCTTTTTTCCGTGGACTCTGCCATGAAATTTTCTCCAGTTTATATCTTGGCCAGTGCCTGGTCTATGTCTGCTATGATGTCGTCGATATCCTCAAGTCCTATTGAGAATCTTACAAATCCGGGTGTAACACCTGCTTCAAGCTGCTGCTCGGGGCTTAACTGGGAGTGGGTTGTTGATGATGGGTGTATTACCATTGATTTGGTCTCTCCAACGTTTGCAACTATTGAGAACAGGTCTAGGCTTTCTGTGAATTTCTTACCTGCCTCTGCTCCACCTTCAATTTCAAATCCAACCATTCCACCGTAACCGTTTTTAAAGTATTTACGTGCAAGGTCGTGGGTTGGGTGGTCTTTGAGTCCAGGGTAGATAACTTTTTCGACTTTTGGCTGATCCTGGAGGTATTCAACAACTTTTGCAGCGTTTTCACTGTGTCTTTCCATCCTGAGTGGGAGTGTTTCAAGCCCCTGGATGAGCATGAATGCGTTGAATGGGCTTAAGGTTGGTCCTAGATCCCTTATTATCCTGGATTTAAGGTTCACTATGTATGCAAGCTTTCCAAAGTCGTCCAGGTAGGTGAGGCCGTAGGATTCATCTTCCTCTGTGATGTCAGGGAAGTTTCCACTTGTCCAGTCGAAGTTTCCAGAATCTATAACCAAACCTCCAAGGGATGTTCCGTGGCTTATCCATTTGGTTCCTGAGTGTATGACTATGTCAGCACCGTGCTCTATTGGGCGGGCAAGGTATGGGGTTGCGAAGGTGTTGTCCACTATGAGTGGTATGTTTGCATCGTGTGCAACCTCTGCAACGCCTTCAATGTCCACAACGTTGAGTTTTGGGTTTCCAATGATCTCTGTGAACACTGCCTTGGTCTTGTCGTCTATTGCCTTTTCAACGTTTTCCGGTGTTGGGTCAACGAGGTGTGCTTTTATCCCAAATTTCTTTGGGAAGGTGATGTCGTAAGCTGTGTAGGTTCCACCGTAAAGTGCGTTTGATGCCACGATGTTTTCTCCAGTGTCCACAAGTGGCAGTAAACCCAGTGTTGTGGCTGCCTGTCCGGATCCGAGCGTTGCAGCTGCAACTCCCCCTTCAAGGTCTGCAATTCTTGCTTCCAGAACCTCGTTGGTTGGGTTGGTGAACCTTCCGTATATATCGGAAGGGAAGTCCGGTGCTTTAAGGTGGAATAAGTTTGCTGCCTGCTGTGCAGTTTCAAAATCGTATGCTACTGTTTGGAATATTGGTACAGCCCTTGCTCTGGTTGCAGGGTCATGATCCCATGCGCTGTGAAGAGCCCTTGTGCTGAAACCTTGTTTTTTTTCTTCGCTCATTTTATTGTCTCCATATATTTTTTTAGATTTACATCAGAACTCTTAGAATTTTTTCCACTTCTTGTAAGGCTTTTAATTCTAATTTCAGTTAGCTCTGTTTAAAAATTTAAATAGATTTATTTAATATCTATTTTAATACCTCTTTTTTAGATTTAAATTTCTACAAACAGTTTTCATATTATTATGAAATCAGATCGGGTGTTTTTAATCTCTTTTACACATTAGATATTCTGTTTATATAATTTAATCTAATTTATCAAGGTTTTTTTTAATTTATACCCATTTTCTGGAGGGCGTGCATGAAAACGTCCACCTCCTGAAAATATAACAATTGTTATATTTTTATACTATTTAAATTTTTCCATATTTTGTCCCGGTTCCTCCAAAATCGTGTGAAGGACACATTCGAGTTGAAAATATGGTGGTTAAAATAAAATCAGGAATTTCAAACCCGGTTTTCAGTGTTTAAATATGTTATATACTAATTGTTCCGCACACTATTTATACATTAACAATCGTTATATAACTTGAGGTGATTTATTGTGAAGTTGAGTGGTGATGTTTTGGATGTTTTGAGGGATGGTTTGGTTTTTGTTGCGACGTCGAGTAGTTCTGGTGTTCCTAATGTGGTTCCTATTGGTTTTGCAAGACCTTTAGATGATGAGACTATTCTGATCGCGGATAACTTCATGGATAAGACGCGTAAGAATCTGGAAGAGAACCCGGAGATTGCACTGATACCTAAAGAAGCAGCCAAGTGCCCATACCAATTCAAAGGCACAGTCCAAATATTCACATCAGGCAAATACTTCGACGAAGTAACAGAATGGGGAGAAAACGCAATGACCAAACTCAAACCCAAAGCAGCCATACTAATGAAAATCCAAGAAACATACACAGTAAAACCAGGACCAGAAGCCGGAAAAAAACTAGAATAAAAAGATTAAATTTAGTTTTCGTTCTTTTCATCCCCTTTTTATTTCCGGTAAACCTTTTTTTAGTAACTTATCCTGGAAGTAGTTCATCAGGATTAATTAAAATAAGCCTTAAGTAGGCCTTGAAATTTAAACTTGAATTATTTTTTAGGCGGCTTAAAATATGGATCAACGTATAAAATAAATTGCAGGATCCAGTGGGTATCCTCCTCCAATTCGGTTAAAAATGCGGAATTTACCAAAAGAATATATCTAAAAAATTAGATATCATTAAACAAGTTTCAAATGAAATAAGATACAAAAGTATTTATATAACAATTGTTAATCTAATTAATGCAGCGGTTAATGCAATCGTTAAAAAAACTTTTTTGCCAAGATGACCGAGCGGTTAGGTGCGTGGCTGCAGACCATGATACTTGGGTTCAAATCCCAATCTTGGCCTTTACTTACCAATGGCCTTTTTAAAACTTATTCATCAAAATGGCCATAGTTTAAGTGACTTTTATAAGGTAACCTCAGTTTATCAGGTAAAAACTTTATTTACACGGTAAATGATAAAATAATAAATGATAATTACCATGCAATGGTTTGATTTTAATTTTACAACGATTAAGGTAATCTACAATGATTAAGGTAATCCCATGATAAAGATGTACAACACCATGACCCGTAAGAAGGAAGTATTCAAGCCCATGCATGAAAACAGGGTAAAAATGTTTGTTTGCGGGCCAACTGTTTATGATAACTCCCATATAGGTCATGCAAGGACTTACATAGCATTTGACGTCATTGCAAGGTATTTGAAGTACAGGGGCTTCAGTGTTTTCTACATGCAGAACATCACGGACGTGGATGATAAAATACTGAAAAGAGCAGCAGAGACAGGAGCTGAGCCACTGGCACTTGCAAGGAAATTTGAGAAGAAATACCTTAAAAACATGAAAGATATGGGTGTTGAAAACGTTAACCTCTACGCAAGGGCAACGGATCACATGCCTGAAATCATAGGCCAGATAAAAGCCTTAATTGAAGGGGGATTTGCTTATGAGACCCAAAATGGTGTTTACTTTGATGAATCCCAGTTTGTTGATTTTGGGAAACTCTCAAACCGTAAGGTGGAGGATCTGACGGTTCACAGAATAGGCCCGGACAGTGAGAAACGGAACCCTGGAGACTTTGCACTCTGGAAAAAGAGGGATGGAAGCGAACTATCATGGGACTCACCATGGGGCAGGGGAAGGCCCGGTTGGCACATTGAGGACACTGCAATCACAGAAACTTACTTTGGACCTCGCTACGATATACACGGGGGCGGCCTCGACCTGATATTCCCACACCACGAGGCTGAAATAGCCCAGATGGAAGCAGCTTCAGGTGAAAAGCCCATGGTGCGCTACTGGATGCATACAGGCTTCCTGAACGTTAAGGGGGAGAAGATGTCCAAGTCCCTTGGAAACTTCATCACCATAAAGGAACTGCTTGAAGATTACAGCCCTGAAGTCTTCCGGTTCTTCGTACTCTCAACCCACTACCGCAGTCCAATTGATTTCAGCCATGAAATACTGGAACAATCCAAACACAGCCTCCAGAGAATCTACAAATTCACCGAGATCCTGGATGAATCCATGGAAGAAGCTTCCCAGTCTGTGGAAAACAGTGAGTACGAACAAATCGTGGTAGATACAAAGGAAAAATTCTTTAAAGCCATGGACAATGATTTCAACACTCCACTGGCATTATCATCACTTTTCGATCTTGTAAGAGATGTTAACCGTGGGATAAACGATGAAAAAATCTCTAAAGCTGTCCTTAAATCTGTAAAAAACTTTTTAGCTGAAGCTGGAGAGATCCTTGGATTTGATTTTTCAAGAAAGGCTTCAAAAGCCCATGAAGACATTACAGATGGTCTGACTGATATCCTGCTTGATGTCAGACAAAAGCTTCGTGAAAACAAAGAGTGGGAACTTGCAGATGAAATAAGAAGCAGGTTAAAGGATTTAAACATTATTTTAGAGGATAAATAACCGTTTAAATGATGATCGTTTGTAAATGATAAATAATCATTAAAGGGCAAATATTCTGGTTAAAATACTTGGTTAAATGATAACCATTTAAAAAAAGGGTAAATAATCATTTTAATTGATTTGTGGTGTTTAATAAATATTTAAACATCTTTTGGTAATAAAGAACTGATCATTTAACTAACTGAGTCCACAGGAAAATATTCAGTACTCTGGATTTAAACCATTGATTGGAGTAAAGGTACTAAAATTCAATTTTTTTAGATGCTTCCTTTTTCGATGCAAAACTTTATATAAAGTTGACATAACAATTGTTATTCTAGTAATTAAAAAGTGAAAAGCCATGATCTATGATGTTTTAATTGTTGGAACCGGGGCTGGCGGAGCGATGCTAGCCCGAGAACTCTCAAAAAAGGATTTAAATGTTTTGATACTTGAAAAAGGTGATTCTTACAGAAGGGGAACCGCAGTCCCCCACATCATCAGTTCAAAGTTAATCTTAAACCTGGAAGAGGGGGCCGAGATCCAGGACAACCCTGAATTCACATATGATTTTCTGGATTACCCTCCAGAAATGATGCATATTGAAGATGTTGGTGGTACAACACCTGTATCCCTTGCAAATGCATGTTACGTGTGTGAAAGCTGTTATGAAGAGTCTCCAATGGCCCAGTTTAAAATACACAACATGGACCTTTTTAAGGAACTCATTGAAGCAAGCAAAGCCCTGAAGGTTGGACCGCTCCCTGCAAGCAGGATGGGCCCTGCAACCCGCAGGATAGTTGATGCCGGCGAAAAACTCGGCTACTTCATGGAGCCCATGCCCAAGTTCATTGACTTCGAGAAGTGTGACGGCTGCGGAATGTGCATAATGGGGTGTAAAAAGGGTGCAAAATGGGATTCTACTGATTTTATCAATGAAATAAAGGACAGTTCAACTTTGATCACCAACTTCAACGTTACACAGGTGATTCACAGTGAAGGCAGGGTTGAAGGAGTTGAAGGCCTGGATGAAAATGGTAAAAAGCAGATCTTCAGGGCCAGGAAGGTCGTGCTTGCAGCGGGTGCTTTAAACACACCGAAAATACTTAAAAATTCAGGAATAACAGATGGTGTGGGTGAAGGACTTTTCACAGACCTTTTCATAACAGTTGGCGGATTTTTAAAGGGTGCAAAACTCAACAAGGAGATCTTGATGGGTGTTAAAGCGGAGTTTGGCCCCTACTTCCTGTCTCCCCACACCTCGGGCCAGCTTGTACCGATCCTCAAGAAAAAGGGCTTTGAAGTTGAACCCGATGATCTCATTGGTTTGATGGTTAAAATGGCAGATGATGCCAATGGAAAACTCCGAGAAGACGGGGTGGTTGAGAAAACCCTGACAAAAAGGGATGTCACGCTTTTAAAGGCAGGATACGATAAAGCAGTTTCAATACTTAAGGAAGTGGGGGTGGACCCCAAGACAATAACTTCAACGCCAGTGAGGGGAGCACATCCCGGCGGAACAGCTGCAATCGGCAGAGTTGTTGACAGCAACCTTGAAACCTGCATAAAGGGCCTCCACATAGCGGATGCAAGTGTTATACCTCAGGCACCGGGAAGGCCACCAATACTCACAATAACAGCCATTGCAAAGAGGCTTTCAAAGATTTTAACTGGATAAAAGAGATTTTAACTGAAGAAAAACAGTTTCTAACCTGGAAAACTGGTTAGGGACATTTAGGCACATCATGGGGTTACGGAAATTCCTTCAAATTTTGATCAAATCTTTAAATTAGACTCCAATAAAATAAAACTCAATAAAATCTTCAATTACTCTTAATTATAATTCAATTTACTCATAAAGGCATAAATTCAAAAAAAATCAATTAAGGGATGGAAACATGCAGAACAGGTATTCAAGGCAGATATTATTAAACAACATCCAGGAAGAAGGTCAAAAAAAGCTTTTAAAAAGTAGTGTGGTTGTGGTTGGGTGTGGAGCCCTTGGAACGGTGGTTGCAAACAACCTTGGAAGGGCAGGAATTGGTAAAATATCAATAGTTGACAGGGACTTTGTTGAGCTGAGCAACCTCCAGCGCCAGCTCCTCTTTGATGAAAATGACGTTGGAGCACCTAAAGCTGTGGCAGCGGCAGAGAAGGTCAGGGCAGTGAACTCTGAAATTGAGGTTGAACCCGTTGTAAAGGACCTGAACTACACCAACGTTGAGGAAATTCTGGGCAGTGCAGACCTGGTTCTGGACGGTACAGACAACATACAGACCAGAATGCTTGTAAACGATGTCTGCGTTAAAAACAAAATTCCATGGGTGTACACCGGGGCAATAGGAACATCTGGAATGATGATGAACATTCTGCCCGGCAAAGCATGCCTCAGATGTCTCTACCCAGCTATTCCAAAGCCCGGCTCCCTACCAACCTGTGACACCATGGGGGTTTTGAACACAACAACCTCAATAATGGGTTCAATGGAAAGTACAGAAGCCATGAAAATACTCCTGGGGGAATACGACGAAGTTGAGGATACGTCCAGCAGTTTAATCGTGTACGATGCATGGAAACATACCCTGGACAACATAACTGTAAAAAAGAATGATAAATGTGAATGCTGTGCTGGAAAAGACTTTGATTACCTGTTTTCTGATGAAAGAGAAATTATAACATCGTTGTGTGGAAGAAATGCGATACAGATAACACCTGCAGACCCTAAAAAGCTTTCACTGAGGGATCTAGCTTCCCAGCTTGAAAAACTGGGCACTGTGAAATGCACAGATTTCATCATGCTCTTCAAAACAGATGGATTTGAAATATCATTATTTAAGGATGGAAGGGCTATAATTAAAGGTACGAATGATAAAAAAGTTGCAAGATCCATCTACGCGAGGTATGTAGGTACATGAACACCATGAAAATTGAGAAGGAACCTGAAAAACAGTCTTCAAACCTTGCCCATAAAATTTTAGGCAACCTGAAAGCATCACCAGACCTCGGTCTACTTAAATGTGTTCAGTGCGGAATGTGCACATCCCTCTGTCCGGGAGCAAGACACAGCAGTTACGATCCAAGGGAAATGGTTAAAAGAGTTCTTGAAAATGATTCAACGATAGTGGAAGATGAAGATGTATGGAACTGCTTCTACTGCTACACCTGCCACAGTGTGTGCCCGGTTGGGAACAGCCCCTGTGAGGTAAACCAAATATTGAGGCAGATGTCAATAGCAGAGGGAAATGGAGCCCGGAAAATAGCTTCGTTTACAACCTACGGCGACAGCTTCCTCCAATTCGGAATAGGATCTATTCCCTCCGACTTCTTTGACAGTCTTATAGAGGACTTTGGAACAGGATACCTTGATTTGAAGGTTAACCTTGATGATATACGTTCAGATCTTGGTCTTGGAACCTACATCCTGCCTGAAGATTCACTGAAAGAAATCGGAGGCATACTTGGAGGAACAGGGTTCAAAAACAGGCTTGAAAAGATAAGGGAATCCAAATCCCCTAAAAACAGGGACACTGGGACTGAAAAGAGCTGAAAAATATTAACTTTTTTTCGATACATTTTTTTAGATCTAATTCTAACTCATGATATTTCATGGGATGCACATGCTTTTATGGAAAAGAATTATAAATGAAAAGGGATTAACATGAAGAAGATGGGATAAACATGAAGGAAACACCCGATAAAAACATTCTGCTTTTTAAAAGTTGCCTTGTAAATGTGGAGTATCCAGGTATTGAATCATCCACACGCTACATCTTTGACAGGTTAGGTGTGGAACACCACGTAGACAAAAGACAGTCATGCTGCACTGGCCTTGGACACTACTACGACCTATTCGACCAACTTTCAACCACGGCACTTGCAGCCCGCAACTTCCACATAGCCAGGGAAACAGGGCACCAGAACATAGCAGTTATGTGCGCAACGTGCTATGCCATACTGAAAAAATCAGCAGGTATACTAAACGAGAACGAAGACGCCCGGAACAGGATAAACGGAATCTTTAAGGATTCTGGACTGGAGAAGATGCAGTACGAGAAGGGGAGCGTTGACCCACATCTGAACATCTTCCACGTGGCTGAAATCCTCTTCAACAAGCGGAAGGAAATTGCACCCCTTGTTAAGGTGGACTTCTCAAGCCTGAAATTTGCAGCCCACCACGCCTGCCACTACTGTAAGGTTCACTACAAGGACACCCTTGGAGGCGTGAGGGACCCGGAGCTCATAGACGGAATTGCAGATGCATGCGGAGCTCCCACCATAGGATGGTACGACCACAAAAGGGTCACATGCGGTGCAGGGTTCAGGCAGAGGTTCACAAACAGGGATCTCTCCCTTGCAGTGACAGCAGAGAAACTCCTAACGCTCCAGGAGCATGGAGTTGACGTATTGCTCCACATGTGCCCCAACTGCCAGATGCAGTTCGACAGGTACCAGCCCGCCATAGAAAAAGAATACGACACCGAGCTGAACATATTCCACCTGAACATATCTCAGTTTGTGGCCCTGGCACTCGGAGCAGACCCTTACAAGGTTGTGGGCATACAGACCCACACAGTTCCAGTAGAACCCCTCCTTGAAAGGCTTGGAATACCAGTGCAGGCTCCCCAGGAAGATCAGGGGGAAGTTCAGGAAGGATTCAGCAAAAGAGAAGTTCGTGATGAAGGGGAAGGAACTTCAAAACATCAAAGTTTAAAGGGCTCTGGCAAGTAAACTAAAAGTTTACATTATCAGGTAAGAAATAGATTTTCCTTTAAAATTTCCATTTAAAGAATTCTATTTTAAAGTAAAGTAAGTTAAAGCCCTAGAGAAACTCAAATAATAAAAAAAACTCCTTAAAGAGGGATTAAAACGAGTGATCACCCAAAAAACGTAAGAATTGGTGTTTTTCTCTGCCACTGCGGAGGAAACATTTCAGACACCGTAGACATGGAAAGGCTTAAATCTTCCATAAACGCCACAGTTGTGGAAGAATTCGAAAATCTCTGCTCAATCAACGGACGTAAACTTATAAGAGATAGAATAATACAGGAAAATCTTAACAGGATTGTTGTTGCAGCATGTTCACCCGTAACCCATGAGAAAACCTTCCAAAACTACGTTGCACCCTTAAATCCCTACCTCCTTGAAATGGCCAATATACGGGAGCAGTGCTCATGGGTGCACCAGGACAGGGAGAAGGCAACAGACAAGGCAGTTGAACTGGTTAACGCAGCCTGCGAGAAGGTCAAATCCTCAAAGCCCCTTGACCCAATAATCCACAAAACACCCAGAACAGCTGCTGTTATAGGAGGGGGAATAGCAGGCATAACCGCAGCACTGTCCCTTGCAAAGCAGGGAATAAAAACCTGCATTGTTGAGGAAAAATCAAGCATAGGTGGTTCCATGGCAAAGGTGGGTAAGGTTTTCTCCCCTGAGAAACTTGCAGAGGAATGTGCAATGTGCCTTTTAAACCCAACTGTAAACGAGGCTGTGCAGCACAAGAACATCAAGATCCTCACCAACACCACACTCAAGAAGGCTGAGCGAAGGTCTGGAAACTTCAACCTCCTCCTTGAGAAGAAACCAAGGTACGTGATCGAGGACAGGTGCATAAGCTGTGGAGACTGCGCCAAGGTCTGCCCAGTCCAGGTACCGGACTCCTGGAACGAGGGAATGACCACGAGAAAGGCTATCTATAAGTCATTTCCACAGGCAGTTCCAGATGTTTACGCAATCGATGAGAACTGTATGAAGTGTGGGCAGTGCCAGGAAGCCTGCAGAATGGATGCAGTGGACCTCTCCATGGAGGAGGAGATTGTACCGCTTAACGTGGGCTCCGTTATAATAGCAACGGGTCATAAAACCATTGACCCTGAAGTTCGGCCGGAGTACGGTTACAGCAGGTATGATGACGTGGTAACCCAGATGGAGCTTGCCAGGATTCTGGGAGTTAACGGTCCAACCAACGGCAAACTGGTGAGACCATCCAACGGGGAAGTTCCAAGGCGTGTTGTAATGATACAGTGCGTGGGTTCAAGGGATGAAAAGCCAGGGGCACATAAATACTGCTCCAGGGTCTGCTGCATGGTGGCGATGAAAAACGCAAACATAATAAAAAGCCACTACCCGGACACCGAGGTTATAATCTGCTACACAGACATAAGAACCCCTGGAATGTACGAGAAGTACTACAAGTACGCCCAGTCCAACGGCGTTAAGATCTTCAGGGGCAGACCAGGCGAAGTTGTGGACAAAGACGGAAAATTGTACGTTAGAGCCGAGGACACACTACAGAAAACACCCGTTGAAATTGAAACAGATCTTGTAGTGCTCTCAACTGCAATGGAACCATCAGAAGGAACAGTTGAGGTTTCAGGGAAACTCAACGTTGGTTTAACAGAAGACCTCTTTGTCAAGGAAAAACATCCCAAGATGAAACCTGTGAGCACGGACGTTAAGGGAATATACGTGTGTGGAACAGCTCAGGGACCTAAAGACATAACTGACAGCATTGTTCAGGCAAATGCAGCAGCTTCCAAGGTTTCAGAACTCATGAACTGCGGACTGGAGATTGAACCTTTCGTGGCCTACAGGAACAGGTCCAAGTGCAAACTCTGCGGCAAGTGCGTTGAGATATGCCAGTACAAGGCAGTCTACCTCCAGCACGACTCTGTCTCTGTTGACCCCATAGCATGCAAGGGCTGCGGTGCATGTGTTTCAGCCTGTGAAAACGGTGCAATAGAGGTAAGCGGCCATACAGACCAGCAGATCCTTGCAATGATATCAGGAATGTTAAAAAACAAGAAAAAGGGCGATCTGAGGATACTGGCATTTCTTGACAACGTTGGATATGTTTCAGCAGACAACATGGGAATAAACAAGGTGCAGTGCCCGGACTCTGTCAGGATCATCAGGATACCCTCGGTCAACAGGTTAACCCTGAAACACCTCCTCCATGCCTTCAGGGAGGGTGCAGATGGAGTGATCTTTGGAGAGTACCCAGACTCCCCAATGCACCCCCAAACCCTCAAAAAGGTTGATGAACTCAAGGAAGGACTCGTTGAAAACGGGATAAATCCAGAAAGACTGGCCTTCTACAAGGTTTACATACCCTACTTCAGGGGACTTGCCCAGCACTTTGAAGAGTTTGAAGGGAAAATGCGGTGCCTTGGGAAGTGATTTTTAAGGGTTTGGAGATTTTTTTGAAGGTTTTTTATTATCCTTTTTTTTAAGTTTTCTTTATCTGCATATTCAACAAAGACGCATCTTTTACCAAAATATTTTGAAGTATGAACTGTTATGTTTACACGGGCCTTATTATGAGCTATTACTTTTTGATGAAATTTGTTTATTTGTTTCAGATGAATGCACGGGATTCTCTATTAATACATTTCGATCCTAAAATAGTCTGATTTTAGTCTATAATGAAAAATTCACGTCTTTTATTCACTTTTATGTTTCGATCCTAAGTTAGTCTGATTGTAAATTACATCCTGCTTTTCCAATTATATTGTTAATGTTTAATATAATTTATTTATTCCAATAAAAGTGAAAAAAAATCGTGAAACTGAAAAACATTTAAATAAGATAAAGCTTTATTATATAATAAATCAAGCGAAGTATTTATGATAATGATTATAGGTTGCACCTGTACACTATGTTATAATTTATGGACCTGAACATTTAGATATTACAATGAATTATCTTTATTCAGAACTTTGGAAGTTATTATATGATTTTATTTATTTAATAAATTGTAAAATAAGGAATTAAAATTCTTAATCAGGGGCACATGACCTAATGGAACTTAATTTAAAAAAAAAGGTTGATAAAAATGTCGGAGACAATATACAGATTCACAGGTAATCCTTTTGTGGATGCTGGAATTTGGGCTTTGAGCCAGTGGATCGGAAAAAAACCAGAAGAATTGGATAAAACGGATTTAAGGGGGGTGATTGATGAAGTCACTAACATATATTTGACTAAAAAATGGTCTAAAAATTTGTTTTCAATTTTCCCCAATAATCCCTTCACTAATCCTGCTGTTAAAGACAAAAAAGAACGTTATTCTAAGTTTTTAGGGGAATTAATAGAAGAAATAGACGTTGAAGAGATATCTGGCGATTGTATAGGTTGTGGTCGAAGAAATAAAATGGAAAGATGGGGTAAGGATAAGATACCGCTAACTGGATCAAAAAAATTTATAAATTATTTTTCTTATGGTACTGATGGGGCTGATTATTGTCCTGCCTGCACTCTTGCAGTGCAGTTCATTCCTTTTGTGACTTATGCTTGCAGGAATATGTTGTTACTGCATTCAAACTCTAAGAAGGTAATGAAGTACTGGTCCAAGAAAACTGTTGAAAATGTTAGAAAACAAGTTGTATCTGGAGAATTCACGGGATGTTTTAATGAAGGTTATAAAAATCCAGTTAATGCGCTTTTTCATGTGATCCAGGATGTTATTTTGGCTTATAATGAAAGGTGGTATCTTGAAAAACCTTCAATAGATTTTTATTATTTTACCAATTATAACCAGGGTCCTGATCTGAATATTTACCACGTTCCAAATCAGGTTTTCACGTTTCTGGCATACATACCTCAACATGAAAAATATGGGGAGTGGTTAAAGGTAGTGAGAAGAGGATATCGTTATGTAAATTGGGAGAAGGTAAAAGAAGAAGGAGAGTACAAAAATAATGAAAATCTTGTTTACAACAACCTTTTAGAAGGAAAATCAATTATTGGATTTTTTATTGATAGAAAAAATAAGGAAGCAATAGGAGGATGGGATTTAATTGGAAATTATCTCTTAGAGGTGCGAAAAATGGATGAAAAAAGAATAGATGTGATAAAAACAGTTGCAGATGAACTCTCTAAATATATCGAAACGGCTGATGACATGAAAACTTTGAGAAAACTTGAAACAGCCAGTAATTATAAAAATTATCGCAATACACTCAGGATCATTATCAAAAAAAGGATAGAACAAGGTATTGAAAATCCATTGTTCACATTTGACGATTATGTTAATTATCTTTTCCCAGAAGGTAGTTTAACATGGCGTGAAACTCAAGATTTGATTTTGTTCAGAATTTATGAAAAAATAGGTTCTTGGATCATTAAACAAGGAAAAGAAGATGAAATATTAACATCTGAGGAAATAAAAGAAAAAATTGAGGAGGAAGAATAAAATGTCAAAAACAGTAGTGGGATTTATGTTAGTGGATGCACCACATTCAGCACTTAACAATGCGGGTGCAGATGCTGGAGATAGGACAGATAATATTGTGAGAGTTAAAGCAATCAGAAGAGGAAAAAAAGCTTATCCTTATGTTTCGGGACAGGCTTTAAGGTACTGGTGGAGGGATACTCTGGCTGAAAGATGTGGATGGAATCTCTCTCCAATAGAAAGAGAGAAAAAAATTGCATTCACAAGTGCAAATCCAATTGATTACGCTGATGATGATGTTTTTGGGTATATGAGAGCTTTAAAAGCAAAAGAAGGAGGAACAGTAACAAGGATATCTCCTCTGAAAAATTCACCATTAATTTCAATTATAGGCCAAATTACAACCCAAGATTTTGGTGTCATGGCTCGCCATGAAGGTAATCCCGTACCATATGAGCATGAATTTTATTCTACAGTTTTAAAAGGTATATTTTCAATTGACTTGGACAGTTTAGGCGTTTTTTATTCTGCCGAAAAAACTGGTTACAAAAATATGTACCCGAAACTTGAGAAAATAGCTGAAGAACAGGGTTTATCCTATGAAGAGAATAGTAAAAAATGGAAAATGTCTGATGATGTAAGAACAAAGAGAGCTCAAGATGTCATCAAAGTGCTTCCATATCTTCAAGGTGGGGCAAAGTTAACATCACATCTAACAGATGTTTCTCCTAAATTCATAGTTCTGGCTGCAATTGATGGTGGTAACCACATTTTCATGAATATAGCAAAAGAAGAGGAAGGAAAAGCAGTAATTGATGTTGAAGCACTTAAAGAGGTTATAAATGAATATAAAGATTCACTGCTCACAGATGTTTATATGGGGCGCAGAAAAGGATTTATGGATGAACTAGAAGAACCTCTTGGAAAATTAACTGGAGAAAATGACAATATACATGTAGAAACAATCAAAGAAGCTGTGGATCACTTTTCAGATGAAATCCCAGAGCTGATAAAGCATGAAAGCATTAAGAATTCTGATTAAAGGTTGGGTAACATCTTTCAGGTACCCAGCTTTCATCAGTGGTTTTCAACCTACGCTACCGGTTCCTCCATTAAGCACAATATATGGCCTTATATCTGCGGCCAAAGGAGATCTGGTTACCCCTGAAGATGTTTCTGTTGGATATGTTTTTAAACACAATGGAAAAGCAGTCGATCTTGAAACCATATATGAATTATCAGGTTTGAAGGGTAAATCAAACGTTATAAAAAGGGAATTTCTGGTTGACCCTGAAATTTACCTTTACATAGATGACCCAAGCTATAAAAAGTACTTTGAACATCCACATTATCCCATGCTACTTGGACGCTCCACAGATCTTGTAAATATCACTGAAATAAAAGAAGTGGAACTGGAAAAAAAGGCTAATATAAATCTTGGAAAAACCATTCTTCCTTTTGGTCTAGAAGGAGCTTATGGTACTATTCAAGCATTACCAACACATTTTACAGATACAATTCCAAGGAAAGCTGTGGGTACAAAACCATTCATCCTGATGAATCAATTCTTCCAGTATCCTGAGGAATGTTACTATGATGCAGAACAAGATTGGGGTATCTGGTTCCATGAATAGAGATTCTAAAATAGGATTACTGGCAAAACCAGATGAAACAATACTTGAACACACAGAAAATACTTTAAAAGTATTTAAAAGTATTAAGAAAGCATATCCTAATGTTCCTGAGTTGTGTGGTGTTGATAATTTTTGGGAGCACCTTTTTTACTCCCTATTTTTGCATGATTTTGGAAAAGGAGCTACTGGATTTCAAAAAATGCTTAAAGAGGGAAATCAAAATGCTCCATGGAAATATCGACATGAAATTCTCTCTGCAGGTTTTATATCTACCTTAAATTATGACAAGTTATATCGAGATGCTATAGGACTTGCTATAATAACACACCATAAAGATATAAACAAACTTCGTGAGCGTTACAACACGTTTCCAAGTCCCCCTGGGAAAAAGTTGTATCAAAAAAAATTATTAGAATTAACCCCTAATTTTGATGAATTAATATCCTATTTTGATAAAATACCAGAGTGGAGTGAAAAATACCTTGGATATGAACTAACCAACTTTAATAAACTCTCTTCACTGGATGATCTAGAAGATGTTTACAAAGATGATGTTCTCCCTTACTTCATAAACTGGGAAGATGAGGAATACACAGATCTCCATGGAAAATATGGAATTTTCTTGAAAGGCTTTGTAAATGCATGTGATCATTTGGCTTCTGGTTCAAGGTATGAGATTTTAAATGGAATTTCAGATATGAGATCTATATACAACTTTCCAAAACTTCGGAAAGTTCAGGAAGAGGCCGCAAATGTTAAGGGAAGTGCATTTTTAACTTCTCCTACAGGCAGCGGTAAAACAGAAGCTTCTCTTTTATGGAGCGACAATAACCAAAATGAAGATAAGTCCAAACGTGTTTTCTATTTACTCCCTTATACCGCAAGCATAAATGCCATGTACAAGAGACTCCAAAAAGATTTTGGAAACAAAAATTTGGTTGGCCTATTGCATGGTAAATCCTCCTACTTTTTGTATAAAGAATTTTCTGATGATTCAACTGATTATGATATTGTAAAATGTAATATACGGAATATTAAAGGTTTAACTAAGAAAATTTACAGGCCTTATAAGGTTTTGACCCCTTTTCAGATATTAAAAGCATTTTTTGGTTCCAGAGGATTCGAAATGCAGCTTTCAGAAATGACAAATGGCCTTTTCATCCTTGATGAAATCCATGCCTATGATGCACATACAACTTCATTGATACTTGAGATCCTGAAGATTCTGAAAAACAATTACAACGCAAAAATATTTATAATGTCTGCAACCCTTCCTTCTTTCATTAAAAATATTTTCAAGGAAAACTTGGGTATTTCAACAGAAATAAGAATGGAAAAAGATGAACTTCAGGAGTTTACAAGACATGAGGTTGGTGTTGTACCTGGAGAGATAATAGATAACTTTGATCTCATCAGGGAAGATCTTGAAAATGGTAAAAGGGTTTTAGTTGTGTGTAACACGGTTTTAAGAGCACAAGAAGTTTTTGAAGAATTATCAGATGAAGTAAAAAATAGTGCTTTATTGCACAGCAGATTCATGCTGCGAGACCGGGAAAAAATTGAAAAATCTCTGGGTAATCTGGATTTACTTGTTGGTACACAGGCAATTGAAGTATCCTTAGATATTGATTATGATGTACTGTACACTGAACCGGCCCCAATTGATGCGCTTATACAACGTTTTGGAAGGGTAAACCGGAAAAGAAGGAAAAAATTGGCCCCTGTAAATGTGTTTTCTGAGGGTTCAAAGAGTGATAAATACATATATGATTCTGAAATTGTTAGAAAAACTGTGCAAAGCCTTGAAAATGTTGGAATTTTGGATGAAGAACTTATCCAGAACCTTGTTGATGATATTTATGGGGCTGGGTATGTAGGAAAAGATAAACAGGAATTTGAAATGGTTCAAAAACACTTTGAATCATTCAACAAGCAGATAGTTCCCTTTATAAATGATAAAGATAGTGAAATACAGTTTTATTCGCTTTTTAATTCTTATGAAATTGTTCCTCTCAACTACAAACTGAATTATCTTGAAGAACTAGAAAAAAAGCGATACTTTGAGGCGATGGGTTACATGCTTTCTATAAGCGTAGGACAGTTTAAAAAGCTTGAAAAAGAAGATAACGTGGATTTTGATAAGGATACCTATTTTGTGAACACGATCTATGATGAAAAGCTTGGATTACGGTTAGACCAAGAAGAAAGTTCATTTTTCTAATCATGTTTTAATAACTGAATAATTGGTGAAAATATGCGTTTAAAAATATCTTTGGGGTCGGGAGATGGAAACTATAAAATTCCATTCAACTACAACTACCAACTTTCCTCATTAATCTACAGAAAAATAGCTGACTTGAACTTAGCCAGTGAACTGCACATTTCAAGGGGATTTAAACACTTTACATTCTCCCAAATATACGTCCCCCACAGGAGAATCACAAAAAACGGCATCATATCACAGGATGGGAAGCTTGAGTTCTATATTTCATCTCCAAACGACTACCTAATCAAAAGCATGGTTGAAAGCTACCTTGAAGAGCCTGAAGTTTTCTTCATGGGTGACAGGCTCCTCGTGGAACAGGTTGAACTCCTTAAAAAACCTGAATTTAAGGATAAAGCACAGATGAAAACAATGAGTCCTGTGATGGTCAGAGTAATACGTGAAAACAGGGTGTGGGATCTGAACCCCGCCGACCTCCAGTTCTACACTGCGCTGCAGGGAAACCTCCTGCGCAAGTACAGAGCTTTTTACGGCGACTACAATGGGGATGAATACGTTCAAATAGTTCCAGATATGGCTTCGGTTAAGCGGAAGAGGATAACCATCAAGAAAGGTGGTGAAGAAACCTACAACAGGGCTTACCAAATGCGTTTTATGGTTGAAGCGGATCCACGTCTTTTAGAGTTTATATATGATTGTGGACTTGGAGAGCGAAATTCTATGGGTTTTGGAATGGTTAAAGTGGATAATTCATTTTAAGTAGGTGGGGAGTTTAAAGATCTGGGTTAAACTCACCGCTGAACAATTTAAGACTTCCACATTTGTTATGATTTACTTAAAACCTGTTCATAAAATGCACAGATATTCGATTTGTTTTCATTTTATTGATCAAAATGTTAAATAAAAAGTTTATATTGTACAATATGTTTATTCACTAATTAACAAAATTATAGTAACGGTAAATGATAAACATAAACTTTTTATATTATGACGACTAGTATTATGTAAACATGTATGATTTTTATGAAAAATATTTTCAGTTATTAAAATTGCAGTACAGTGTGCGAATGAGATTAAAAATAGCTTTGGCACCAAGAGATGAAAAAAATGCAGGATTCCTCACAATTACCGGTTTTCTTAAGATTATGTAGTGAATGGAAATCTGTGGATTTTAGGGTTTATATGTGACTGTAAGGTTGGAGAACGGAATTTGAGTGGTTTGAGGGTTAAAATGATTAAAAGTTCTAATTAGGTTCTTAAAACGAGTAGAGGAGTTGAAATGAAAGAAATAACTTTTTATTCTACAAACAATGCTTGGACAAATAATGGGTTAATGGCAATGGGACACTTAATGAAAAACTATGAAGAAGAGGTTGATGTGGAATATAACGATGATTCTATTTCACTCATATCAAAAAGTGACATTCCTATAACTGATTACATTGCACATGCTCTAGAAACTTTAGCTGAAAAAGGAACATACAACTTTTCAACAACTTTTAAAATTCTTAACAATAATGAAGAAATGGGATCTAGTCATCAGCCTCCACAGGATTATCCTACAAAAAATGGCATAACAAAAGAAACTATTGAAATAAACGATAAAGAAAGAGAATTTCTGAAAAAAAAGAAATATAATAACAATAAAAATCAGCAAGTTTGGAAAATGCGAATGAGTTACTTTGGAAAGGAAAAGAATTACTTAGAAATAGGTCTTAATTTAAAAACTCAATCTTCTTTTAAAAAACTGGTTACATATGAAAAAGGTAAAAATGTATGTCCTTTATGTGGATTACCCACTAAATCTTTGGTGGATATAACTCAATCGTTTAACCCAATTTTTGGTGAACACCACAACAATGAACCCGATGGAATTAGTTCGGATATCCGTAAAAAGGTTAGAATTTGCCCTAAATGTGTGATTTTATGCTATTTTACTTTGTTTGATTATTTTATCCCATTTTACAGAACTAAAGGGAATAAAGGTAAATCTTATCTTTCTTTACCCAACACTATGGATATTGAAATTTTGAGGAAAATATTCAGTAACTTATCCTTAAAAGGACAGTATATTGATTTTTCTGATCCTTCCTGTACATCTTATAGTACTAATATAAAAAATTTGCCTAATACTTCAAAATCAGCTTCATTGTTGGCTTTGTTACACAACATCAAGAATAAATATCAAGATATGAATGAAGTTGAGGAGTTAACCATCTCTTTTGAACCTTTTGAAAAAGAAGAATTTAAAATGATCACGGATTGGTTATGTATATCATATGATCTACGTACACATCCACGTATTACACATATTAAGGCAAATGAAAAGATTTATGAGATTTTAGAACCTTTAAAGGATCCTAAAAATGATTCAGATATCTTTTTAGTTCCTCATTTTTTAAGTAAATTTTCTTTTGATATATTTAATGAAAATGAAGTTGAGACGTTTTTCAATGGTATTTTAACGTTAAACCCTAAAAAAGTTGCGGATGGATTATTTAGAATATCTAAAGAAAGTATATCTAATGTAAATAAGATAAGGGTAAGTTATTTGCCAAACAATAGCTCACCAATTTATCTTTTCACAGAAAGATTTTTAAAAAAAATAATGGGGGAATCTACAATGTTAGAGGATGAATTAAAAGAGGCTTGTAAAAGTGTTGCAGAAACAATAGGTAAAGGTTTCAGGGAAGATGTGGGAATGTTAACTAAATTTGCATATTCTTCTGGACCTAATGAATTTAAAAAAGCTTTGGAAGATGCTTCATTCAGATTAGCTAAAGTTACTGCACTTGACAAAGGCAAAAGCTTTTATTTAAATGCTAATTACCTTGAAAAAATCATGAATTCACTGGATCAAAATAATTTTAGTGATGCTAAAACTTATTTTGTATCCTTCATGAGTGCTTATGTCTTATCGGAAAATTACAGGCAAAGAAAACAGAAAAAGGAGTAAGGTGTTAAAATGAAAGAAAAATGTGTAGTTGCAACGTGGCTTTTTAGAACAGATCTATCAAACATGAATGCCGGAGAAGGAAGTACCAATTTAAAAGAGCTTAAAACCTATAATAATGGCTTACCTTATATATCTGGTCAGTCAGTAAGGCATGCTTTGAGGAAAGCCATACAAAGGGAAAATCACGAAGCATTTAATTGTACTCCTGAATTTCCATGCGGTAACATAAAAGATTGTTGGTTGTGTGATATGTTTGGTTATCTTTTGCCTAAAGAAGGGGAGAAAAGATGGAGTCCTATTAAAGTATCACCTGCGTTGGGACAGATTCGCAGTTCAATAACTACTGATCTCATATTTCGAATGGTAGAGGATATTGAATGTCCTAAATGCCATGAAAAGATATACCCTTTGGCTGCAAGAGGAAAAAATGAGGATAATTCTGTAAAAGATAAAAATATAAAACAGGGAGCTAAACTTAAATGCCCTAAATGTAATGAAGAATTTAAAGCTCCTTATGACATAAGACAAGCTTTGGCTTACAAACAATTAACTAATAACATTTACAGGGCCAATGTATCCCTTGACATCAATGCACTTGGAATTGAAGAAGTTCCAAATATTATTGGTGAAGGTGAAGAAGCTAAAATGGAAGGTACCACTTATAAAGAGTTGTACAAAGATGAAGAAAGATTAAAACGAGTAACTTCTGTGTTGAAGGCAATATCTAATTTAAGTGATTTTGCAAATCAAAGTCGAGAGATGACCAGTGCATCACCCGATGTTGTTTTAGTAGGTGTACAAAGTCAATACAACCATAAACTTTCTTCCGCATTGAGAATGGATGAAGAGGGTAATATAAACCCAGATTCATTCAGGGATATCCTACAGGATTGTTTAGAAATTCCGGATACACATATATTTGTAGGAATGATTTCAGGAATAATTAATAATGAACCAGATATTAAAAAGGTGCTTGAAGAATTTGAGGGTGAAAGTTTAGAGATATCTGGAACTCCTAGAAAAGCAGTAGATTCAGCAATTAACTTTTTAACTGGGGATTAAAATGGAGATACTTAGGGCAGATCTAGAAGTTCCATTTTGGTGTTCTTTTAGTGAATATGGGACCGTGAACATCCGTCCTACTTACCCTTTCCCTCCTTTAACTACTATTTTCGGGCTTATTCAGAATGCTTTGGAAAAACCTGCTTTACATAATTTAGATAAAGACGAAAGAAAGGGGATAGCACGTCAATATTTAAATGATTACTCAAAGCTTGACTTTGGTATCGTCATCCGTGAGGATGGAGAAAAAATAGATGATTATTTAAATGTTCATAAAGGAAGCAGAGTTCTGGAAAGAAAATTTGAAAATGATATATTAACTAATAAATTGAAAAATGAGATTAAAAAGTTAGATATACCTAAAGAACGCAAAAAAGATGTTGAAAAATTAATTAACCCCTTAAAAAGGAAAAATTTTGTTGAAAAGTTGGGTGGAAGTAGAGATGAAAAGGTCAATGAAGTTCTCAATTTGGTTGAAGAATTAAGAATTCAAGAATTGGTAGATCTTGTAAAAGATTTTTGGAAAGAAAATAATCAGGGGCATAATGCTTATGAAATAAATAAAAAATGGATAAGCAGTCAAATAAACCGCCAAAGATTGATAATGCCTAAATACACGATTTACATCCGATCTATTGATAAAAATGGTGAATATTCACTGGAAAACATATTTAATCATTTAAAAAATCCTAAAAGGCCGCTTTATTTAGGTGAAAATGATGACATTGTGGATGTTGCTAATATTGAGATAATAGAAACAAGTGATGACGTGACAAAGTCTTCAAAAATAAATTCGATTATTCCGGGTATTTACACTAACTGCCAGTTAGTTAAAATTCCTGTTGAGTTGAAAAATGATATCACTAAAAATAAAGAGCACACTCTGATATGTTCAGTTCCTGAAGGTGAATTAGACTGTGAAATTTCATGTTTTGAGGTCGAAGGTGATAACATTGTTTTCTTACGAAGCAATAGCAAAGAGTAATGGAACTACCCTAAAAGAACACACATGTGATACTTTAAAGATTTCAGAATATTTAATGTCAACAAATGAAGAGCTCTTAAAGAATTGGAGCAAATTAAATAGTTTTGATGTTGAAGATATTTTTAAGGGCATTAAATCAGCTGCATTTTTTCATGATTTTGGAAAAGGAACATTGAAATGGCAGGAAGAAGCTTTAAAAGAAGAGCCACATTTACCTCCTCATGCGCCCTACTCAGGTTATTTCTTATTACAGAACGAAAAAAACATTTTTGCACTGCTTACTTGCATATCACACCATTCTTTACTTACTGAATCTTCTTTTGATAAAGTATCATATCCTGAGGGGTTCAATGAAGAATACCTTACCTCTTTGGCTAATGATCTTGGATATAAGGTCTCATTTGATAAACCATGGAACAATTATTTTGAGAGTTTTAAGAGGTTTAAAAAAAGCAGTCAGGAGAAAAAATTTAGAAATAAATGGAATAATAAGATTGATACCACTTTTAAAGCTAAATACTGTTTGATGTTGTCTTATTTAACAACTGCTGATGGTATTGCCAGTAAAATAGAAGAAGAACAATTAAACAAATCTGAAGTAAGCGAAAATCTAAAAAGGTGGTTCCCCTCATCTCAGGACATTTATGAAAAAATAAAGTCGGTAGAAGGGAAAAAAGAGCTGACTGAGATCCAAAACAAAGTTTTTAATGCAATGGAACAATGTTCCACCATTTCAGATTTGTCGAAACCATTAAGGATTGAAGCTCCTTGTGGTGAAGGAAAAACTTTGGCAGCCCTTTTAATTGCTAAAAAACTATTGAAAGAGAATATTGTAAATAAAGTCATTTTCACCCTCCCTACGCAAGTTACTACCAATAACATGGTTCAAGAATTTGAAGAGGAATACAAAATACCACGTGATTGGATTGGTATTTACCATTCTGAAGTAATGAATTTCTTGATTGAAACAAGTAATGATGAAGAAGAACCTGATTTTTCACTTTCCAGTCAAAAATTCTGGAATTTAATTTATTCTAAACCATTTAACATTTCTACAATAGACCATCTCTTACTTTCCTTAGTAAATGGTTTTAAATTTGCTCCAAGAGCATTTGGAAATATTTTAAATAGCTTAGTGGTCATAGATGAACTTCATTACTATGACTCACACACAATTGGGATGGTTGAATGTCTATGTGAAATTTTGAGACGTTTAAGAATCCCTCATATAGTTATGAGTGCTACCATACCCAATCAAATAAAAAATAAATTCGATGAAGATTATAGAAAGATCCAAAGCAGTGGTAAAGATAATAAGGGGCATGAAAAGAATCCTTTTATTTTTGAATACCATGATTGTTGTATTGAAGACAATGAAGAAATATTTGACATATTAAATGATGCTGATGGCCTTAATGTAGGAATTATAGTAAATACGGTTCCTAAATCTAAAAAAATATTTGAAGAGATAAAAGAAAGATTTCCTGAAAGGCAAGTTCTACTTTACAATGCCCAGTTTATGCGAAAAGATAGGCCTAAAAAGGAGCGTATTCTCAGAATATTTGGTAAAAACATTTTTGAAGAACTAAGTAACGAAGAAATTAAATTCTGCAATGAATATGGGTATGATCCTCAGCGTCCAATCATATTTGTAGGTACTCAAGTTGCAGAGATAAGTTTAAATGTTTCTTTTGATTTGATACTGTCCGATTTAGCTCCTTTAGATGCTTTGATACAGAGAGGAGGACGTTTGCACAGGAAAATGAGCTTCAATAACAGTAAAGATTGTGAATGTCTTCAATGTAAACGTTTAAACAGGAAACATACTTATAAATTCCATGTTTTTGAAACGGGGGAGTTTTGTTGGCCTTATTATACTGAAAAAGATGAAAATGACTTAATGAAAGAAGTCATAGATAATACACGCATTCAAATATTAAAAAATCCATGTTTCACATTTAAAACAGGAATTAAGATGATGAATGAAGTTTATAAGAATGAAAAAATATTTTCAGGATTTAATGCTTATACCAGTTTTTGGGATGCATATGTTGAAGACCTAATATTTGGAAAGTCGCCACGTCAAGATGAAGAAAAAGGTGGACAGCTGCGTATAACCACAAGAAACATTAAAGTACCTACTTATGATGTTTTACCCCAACAGTTTGAATATAACGGAGATTATATCCAAGTAGAAGATTTCATTAAGAACATAGGTGAAAATCCTTGTTTTTTGAAAAAAGGAGGCACATTAAATTTTGCGGGCATGAATGAAATTTCAAAGTACATGATTAAAGTTTCTGAAGGATTATATTTCAAATTAAATGGAAAAAATATTGATTTTGAAGAGGATAAACCTTTTATGAAGGTAATTGATGCAGAATATACATTTGATAAAGGTATAATGGGGTTTGAAGATCAAAGTGGCATTTTATAATATAAATTCACTCACCAGTAACCCAAAACAATTTACAGTATTACACCAACATATAAAGTAAGGTGATTTCATGGTGAGTGTTACGAAGAAGTATCAGGTAACGATTCCCAAGGAGGTCAGGGATGATCTCAAGATCCAGCAGGGTGACAAGGTTGTCTTCGTGAAAAACAGGAAAGGAAATTGGGTTCTCATGACAGTTAAGGAATTAACCGATAAAATGATAAAAGCATCCGCAGATATTGAAGAAAGCATAGAAGAATCAAGGGAAGGCTTTGAGAAGGGAGTTAAAAAGAATCTGGAATCTTTAGGTGATTGAATGAAGCTGGTGCTTGATACCAATGTTTTCAACAGTAGAAAATTCTGTAACTGGCTTTTAAGTTCTCAGGAAGAAAAATACCTGCCAGCCGTTGCCTACATGGAGTACCTCTACCATATCCTGAAGAAGGGAGACACAAAGTCCATGCTCGATGCGTTCCTGGAGCAGATGAACGTCACCGTTGTGCCCTTCAGGATGGAGGAAGCATCTGAGGCAGCATCTTCAGCCATTGGAAAATGGGATTTCAGCGAAAATGCACGAGATTATGCTCTAGGAGCTACATCAATTACTCTGGATGCAACACTCGTCACAAACAACATGAAACACTTCAAATGGCTTAAAAATGTTACAACACCCGATGAAGTCATTTCAAAGGGTTAATATAACTTGTTCTCAGACATCTGCATATTTTCGAAGTTCATCAGGGTCACTGAAAACCACCTCTTCCGGGTTGAAGTGCTCTGGATCGAAGTCTTCCTCAACCCACTCTTTCATTTCTTCATATTCTTCATGGGATGGGTCCTGCAGGATTTCCAGAAGTTCTTCATATCCTCCAAGACCACCGCAGTCCTCAGGTGGACAGTTCCGTTTTCCCTTGATGCATATGGGATAATCAACGCCTTCTTCCCTTGGAAGTAACTTTTCAACTTCCACTTTATGGTCCCAGTAATCACCGAAGTCGTAAACATAATTTAAATGGCTGTTTTCAAGGTTAAACCAGTAAGATACTTTTTGATCCCATTCTGGAGGTTTTATGCTAATTTTTTCCCAACCATCCGGGTTTGTCACCCTGAATTCATGCAGGTGGTAGTCTTCCCAGCCCATAGCGTCCTGAATTGCCACGTGCAGATCCCATAGTGTGTGAGTTTCAGGGATCTGTATTCTCCGCCAGATAGGCGGTCTTGAGTCCTTCAACATAATTTTCAGCTGATAAACACGTTCAAAATTTTCTTCCATAGTTAGCACTTCCATTTTCTGGATGATGTTTCATTTTTTTCAATGATTTCCGGTTTCATATTATAAAAAGCAACTATATTAATATATATCTTAATACCAACCTTTAATGTGTTATGTCCAGATACGTTAACTTGCCTGCAGATTCTTGGGAGCTCAAGCTAATTTATCTCATGCGGGTTATATTGTGATCACATAAAACCTATGAAAAATGCAAATACTTTGAAACTCATAAATTCAAAGTGATGAAAATGACCTACAAAACCAAGATCTCCAAGGGTTTTCAGACTGTTGTACCAGCTGAGATCCGAAAAAAATTCAAGGTGGGGCCTGGAGACCAGCTGGAATGGATTTTATCAGATGGAGAAGTGAAGTTAAAGTTCAGAAAGAAGGTTTCCCTTGATGACGTCCTTGGCATCATCGATGTTCATGAAACAGATGCAGTTGAACTTAAAAGAAGGCTTCAGAGAGGAGATAAAATTTGATATTCATCGATGCATCCTTCTTTATAGCTTCGGTTCTTAAAAATGATGAATGGCACGGACGGGTGCGCAAAATCTTCCCTAAAATCAAGGAAGAAGATAAAATGACCTCTATACTTATGCTTTCAGAGGCGGTAACCCTTACAGGTAGCCTTGGAGGAGGTAAAAATGGGGTCAAACTTTACAGCTACATCGTGGACAATCATGAAGTGGTTTACGTGGATAAAGATACATCTTTCAGTGCCCTTGAAACCTTCCTCAAGTACGATGGTGTGCTCTCATTTGCAGATTCTGTCTCAGTGGAACTGATGAAACGTTTCAAGGTCGACTCTATTGTTTCTTTTGATTCCGATTTTGACAAGGTGGATGGTATCTACAGGATTCATTGAAAATGGAGAGTTAAAAACATGTTCTCAAAACATCCGAGGATAAGGGGGACCCAGATAAACTACTACTTCATCTGCAGGACCAAGCTGTGGCTCTTCTCCCACAACATTCAGATGGAGCAGGAGTCTGAAAACGTTTCAATGGGCAAGCTCCTGCACAAGAAGACCTACGGCCGTGAGAAGAAGGACCTGACAATTGACAACCTTATAAGCGTTGACTTTATAAGGCGCGGTGGTGTCCTGGAACTTCATGAGGTTAAAAAGAGCAAGAAAATGGAGGACGCCCACCACTACCAGATCCTCTACTACATCTACTACCTGAAACATGAGAAGCACATAGATGAGATTAAGGGATTCATAGACTACCCCAAGATGAGGAAGAGGGAAACTGTGGAGCTTGATGAGGCAGGCGAAGAGAGGTTGAAGGAAATACTGAATGATATTGACGTGATAATCCACGGCGAAGCCCCTCAGCCTGATAAGAAGACAGGTGTGTGCAGGAAGTGTGCTTACTACGAGCTGTGCTGGGTTTAAACAGTGTTCATAAATGTGAACATATGTTCGGAAAAATGAACGTTTCACTTTCAAGTTTTATTCTAAAAAAAGCCGGTGATACAAACGAAAAAGAATTATTACCTCATGTCGGATGGAATACTTAAAAGAAAGGAAAACACTCTGTACTTTATAAATAAAGACGGTAAAAAGCCTATACCCGTAAACAAGATCTACTCCATCTACGCCTACGGTTCTTTAACCTTTTCTTCCCAGGCCGTGCACCTCCTGGCCAAGGAAGGCATTCCCATACACTTTTTCAACTACTATGGATTCTACGACGGCAGCTTTTACCCAAGGGAAACCCTGCTATCAGGGGACCTTCTGGTGAAGCAGGTCGAACACTACCTTGACCCTGAAAAGAGGCTCTGGCTTGCTAAAAAATTCATTGAAGGCTCTGCAGGGAACATGGAAAAGGTTCTGGGATATTACGACCTTGAAAACGGCATCGATGAGACTTTGAAGGAGCTTAACGGCTCGTCAAATATCACGGAGGCCATGAACGTTGAGGCGAGGATGCGCTCAGAGTACTACAACCAGATGGACCAGGTACTGCCTGAAAACTTCAAGATGAACGGCAGAAGCAGGAGGCCGCCTGAAAACATGGTTAACGCCCTCATAAGCTTTGGAAACTCCCTTGTTTACTCAACCGTCATCTCCGAGATATACAACACCCAGCTCAACCCAACCATCTCTTACCTCCACGAACCCTCAGAACGCCGTTATTCACTGTCCCTGGATTTGAGCGAGATGTTCAAGCCAATACTGGTCGACAGGCTCATCTTTTACATGGTGAACAAGAGGATGCTCAGCGAGGACGACTTCGAACGCGACCTGAACTACTGCATCCTCAACGACCGCGGAAGAAAGAAGTTCATCAAGGAATACGATGAGAGACTCAAAAAAACCATAAAACACAGGGAACTCAACCGTAAAGTTTCTTACAGGCGTTTGATCCGGCTGGAAGCCTACAAGCTCATCAAGCACCTTCTGGGCACCCAGGAGTACAAACCCTTTGTGATGTGGTGGTGAAATTGTACGCAATAATAGTCTATGACATCAACGTTGACAGGGTTAACAAGGTCAAATCCTTCCTCAGAACCCACATGAACTGGATCCAGAACTCCGTGTTTGAAGGAGAAGTTACAAAAAGTGAGTTTGAGGAAATAAAAGATGGTTTGAACCGTATTATAAATAAAGAAGAGGACTCTGTGATAATTTATACCATGCGAAGCGAGAAAGCCCTTAAAAGGAAGGTTCTTGGTGTTGAAAAAGCTCCAATCAGTGGAATACTTTAATTTTCCATTTTTTAGATTATTTTGAGGTTGAACAGTTATTTTTACAGGATTTTAACTATTTTTGAGGGATCGTTTATCCCGATAATTTGTGTATTACATTAAACCTATTTTAATATTACTAAATCTTCAATTCCCCCCTTTTAGTTTTTTTGATTTTCATTTAGCTTTTACCTTTTTGTTCACCTTTTAAACTGAAATTAGGAATATTTTGTAGTTTATTTTGTTTAGAAAGTTTTATCAAGACCTGCGTTGATCCATATAAAGGGATATGTAAATTGGGGATGGATAATTTTAAGTGCGATATTGGCCAAAGTATAGGGTGTATCAGGGGAAATAGCCGAAATTTCGGGCCTGCTAAAATCAGACTAATTTAGGATTGAAATACAGCTATGTTTAAACCGTTAACGGAGGAGGCCATTGGCTAAAATCAGACTAATTTAGGATTGAAATCCAATAACAACAGATCCAAATTCACAAAGGCCACAGGCTAAAATCAGACTAATTTAGGATTGAAATAACAATAGGGAAATTGTATAATATTGAATTAGAAGAGCTAAAATCAGACTAATTTAGGATTGAAATGCCATGTTGAAATACCTCAAGATGTTGATAATGACGCTAAAATCAGACTAATTTAGGATTGAAATTTATTTTAGTTTAGCAACAAAATTCGGCACAATCAGGGCTAAAATCAGACTAATTTAGGATTGAAATCCAGTGACGTTACGGATAACTTTTATTGGTGCTGTTTGCTAAAATCAGACTAATTTAGGATTGAAATAGCAGTGGCTCAAGGATGAATGGGAAGTTTTCATAGGCTAAAATCAGACTAATTTAGGATTGAAATGGTTGGATAGGGTTGAACCTTATGAAATAAAAGCCAGCTAAAATCAGACTAATTTAGGATTGAAATTCATGGCTTTAGGATCTAAGTTTAAAGCCTCATTCAGCTAAAATCAGACTAATTTAGGATTGAAATAGCACTTCCTATAAGTGTTTTAAATGAGATTGATAGGGCTAAAATCAGACTAATTTAGGATTGAAATTTCCATTCGTTGGATTTGTCTTTTTGTTTTACGATTTGCTAAAATCAGACTAATTTAGGATTGAAATATTTTAAAAGAGGTTTTTTTCATGACAGATCGTAGTGCTAAAATCAGACTAATTTAGGATTGAAATTGCTAAGCATGATCTCTTCCTAAAAAACTGTGAATGCTAAAATCAGACTAATTTAGGATTGAAATACACAAGCGGATTTAACACCGGTACAGGCTGGTTTTGGCTAAAATCAGACTAATTTAGGATTGAAATGGGGGTGAATTGATCACAGAAACCAGGGCATCAAAGGCTAAAATCAGACTAATTTAGGATTGAAATGAATTGACAATGTAGATGTTTTACATCAAATGGCTGGCTAAAATCAGACTAATTTAGGATTGAAATGACGATGAATGTTTTATCTTCATGCAACAGGGGTATGCTAAAATCAGACTAATTTAGGATTGAAATCTATTTCAGCCGTAGCTTCTTCTTTATGCATTCCAAGCTAAAATCAGACTAATTTAGGATTGAAATCATTGGAAAAAAGGGCAGCATAGGCGGTGGGAAAGTGCTAAAATCAGACTAATTTAGGATTGAAATATACTTAATAATTCGGTTTCATAGCCACTTATTTGTCGCTAAAATCAGACTAATTTAGGATTGAAATCAACAAGAACCATGTTGTCTTTGTTTACGATTAGACAGCTAAAATCAGACTAATTTAGGATTGAAATCTCTTCAATATGTAGATTGCGAGGCTCTCAAGCGTCGCTAAAATCAGACTAATTTAGGATTGAAATTCTTGGAAGTGTTCACTTTGCAGGAGTTGATCGAAGCTAAAATCAGACTAATTTAGGATTGAAATGAAAATACGAACATTTATGGTGTTACAGTAAAAGTTGCTAAAATCAGACTAATTTAGGATTGAAATCGGTGTTTAATCGCATGTCTGTTACTTTACGCCATTGCTAAAATCAGACTAATTTAGGATTGAAATGACTGGAGTTGGACAAGAAAAATGGATTGAAGAAATGCTAAAATCAGACTAATTTAGGATTGAAATAAATGCAGAAACGGGGGAGGATGAAATAGATAATATGCTAAAATCAGACTAATTTAGGATTGAAATAAAACCACAAAAAAGAATAAAAGCATGGTTAAAATGGCTAAAATCAGACTAATTTAGGATTGAAATAAGGGTGTTTCAACAGTGCAGGACGCAGTGACAAGCAACGGCTAAAATCAGACTAATTTAGGATTGAAATTAATTTGGTTAGGGCCGGTGTATCGTGCTTCATTATGCTAAAATCAGACTAATTTAGGATTGAAATGTCGTAAGGCGTTTGCCATCGGTCTGGCCCGTGTGAGCTAAAATCAGACTAATTTAGGATTGAAATAATGCAAACCCACCAATCAATCTTAAAACGTCTGAAATGCTAAAATCAGACTAATTTAGGATTGAAATGTGTTCTAAGTGATGTTACAAAGTCCGTGATTGTTTGCTAAAATCAGACTAATTTAGGATTGAAATCACCTCATGATGAAGGTCGTTTCCTCATTTTTTTAACGCTAAAATCAGACTAATTTAGGATTGAAATTTCTGCACCGTCATAGAAGCAGTTAATCCATGCAAAGCTAAAATCAGACTAATTTAGGATTGAAATTAGCCCATGCCCCTATCAATTTACCACGGTCTTTAGCTAAAATCAGACTAATTTAGGATTGAAATTAGAACGGCCGGATAATAAGCTTTTCGCTTCAATGTGGCTAAAATCAGACTAATTTAGGATTGAAATAAGTGCAACAGCAATGGTAACTGCAAGCCTGGCAAAGGCTAAAATCAGACTAATTTAGGATTGAAATGCAATCTATACTATGAGTATACTAGTATATAAATGTGCTAAAATCAGACTAATTTAGGATTGAAATTTTTGATGGGGGGATGTTAGAGGCCACAGACCCAAAGCTAAAATCAGACTAATTTAGGATTGAAATGACTGCCACATTGGATTATCTTCAAGGATGCACTGTGCTAAAATCAGACTAATTTAGGATTGAAATAAGCATTCTATAATTTGGGGTGTACCTGTTCTTTATGCTAAAATCAGACTAATTTAGGATTGAAATGTCTGGGATGAAAAAAAGGTGGTTTTTGAACATTGGCTAAAATCAGACTAATTTAGGATTGAAATTTGAATTATGCTGAACTGGCAGGGCAGGATTCAATTGCTAAAATCAGACTAATTTAGGATTGAAATATAATGACCCCATTAATCACTTATTTGACTTCAAAGCTAAAATCAGACTAATTTAGGATTGAAATAAACCACCAGCTCCAACTAAAACTTGGTTTGGCTCAGCTAAAATCAGACTAATTTAGGATTGAAATATGCGATTATTCCAAATGCGCCAGCAACTACAACTCGCTAAAATCAGACTAATTTAGGATTGAAATACATGGATTAGAACAAGGAATATTAAACGGAATCCGCTAAAATCAGACTAATTTAGGATTGAAATGAAGCAGTATGACATATACGGCCCGTTAGAGGGCTATGCTAAAATCAGACTAATTTAGGATTGAAATACCGCTATGACTGAGATCGGGTTTCGTAGAATGACGCTAAAATCAGACTAATTTAGGATTGAAATGATGAGCCTTTTATTTTGTATTTAACGAATACTTGGGCTAAAATCAGACTAATTTAGGATTGAAATACCATCTCACTGAAAAACCAAACCCCTATGATCCCAGCTAAAATCAGACTAATTTAGGATTGAAATTTATCATGTTTCTCACCTTTGAAAATTTTAAAATAGCTAAAATCAGACTAATTTAGGATTGAAATGCACGATATAGGCATGTATCTGCAAAATTCAGTTCTGCTAAAATCAGACTAATTTAGGATTGAAATTAACATAACATTGAAGGAAGGCTGGAATCTTGTAACGCTAAAATCAGACTAATTTAGGATTGAAATAAAGGTAGTTCCTCACTGTCTAAAAGTAGTAAAGGTGCTAAAATCAGACTAATTTAGGATTGAAATGTAAATGTTTTCGCACGCGTTGACAAGCTAAAAAAGCTAAAATCAGACTAATTTAGGATTGAAATTATTGTAAGGCTGTGTAGATGTTTTTACGCACATTCGCTAAAATCAGACTAATTTAGGATTGAAATTAAATCACGGAGCAAATCAAAATATTCATCAGAAATGCTAAAATCAGACTAATTTAGGATTGAAATGAACCACGGACTTTCTTATAAGCTTCTAGTAAATCAGCTAAAATCAGACTAATTTAGGATTGAAATTCAATAAGAAAAACAGGCTCATATAATGTAAAAGGTGCTAAAATCAGACTAATTTAGGATTGAAATCACTATAAAAACAGATCATAATAAAAGGGGTGTTGAGCTAAAATCAGACTAATTTAGGATTGAAATCATTACCCTATTAGTTTTTAGTCCTTATAAAGGTTAGCTAAAATCAGACTAATTTAGGATTGAAATGTTGGTGCTGAGTATGAAGACCCGGCTCGTAAATGGGCTAAAATCAGACTAATTTAGGATTGAAATTTACTGCCTACTTTAAGCCATATTTTACTACAATCCAGCTAAAATCAGACTAATTTAGGATTGAAATTGTCTATCTCATAAGCGTCGCCTACAAAGTAGATTAGCTAAAATCAGACTAATTTAGGATTGAAATTGCTCGATAAATTAAGGAAAAAACCAGCAATAGAAAGCTAAAATCAGACTAATTTAGGATTGAAATTGAAAACAAGCAAGACCACATTATATCATTTCCAAGCTAAAATCAGACTAATTTAAGATTGAAATCAGAGTGAATGGAATGTGTCAGCATCATCAGGAAATCCAATAAGCTTAGCTAGTGGACCACGTCCACTCAAAACATACAATACTTCTGTCACAGTTTATGCAAATAATGCCGCAATAGGAATCACGCATTATTCTTTTGGAGTTACAAGGGATGATCCATTTCGGAAGGAAGGCGCATTTGTTTCAACAATCCAATTAACTGCCGGAGGTACAAATACAAGTTCGGCTTTTGTTGCGTACTATTGTAATTTAACATCAGAAGGATTTGATATCGTGGTTGGGTGTACGGGTGGAGGTTGGACTGGAGCTATAAGGGTAGATATAACTATTAATGGGTTCATTCCTACGATTATTATCTAAAAAAAGAATTTAAAAATTTAATTAATTAATTCTGACGAATTAGTTGAACGCGGTTTACCTGCTGTTGTCTGTACGGGATTTTGTGGACTTCCTAAAGGTGCGGATGGATCATAATTTGAACTACTGGATTGTGAATTTGATGAAGAAGCTTGTGAATCAGATGATTGTGAGTCTTTTGAAGGTTCTGATGCGGTACTTGTATTCTGTGAATTTTGGTCTGTAGTGTTTTGTAAAGTTGTATTTGTCTGATTTACTGTCGTGTTATTCCCCCCTATCGGATTGCTTATATCGGCAGCGACAAAGCCAAAACCTGCAACGAGGGTTACGGCCACAGCCACTGCAACAATTGTATTAGTTTTCATAATAGGTACTACGCTTTTGTTACTTATTAATTTTTTGATTTTACAAAATAAAAAGAAAAAAAGACCTGGGTTAAGATGCTGGAGTTGCACTCAGGACTGTTACTTTTGCGTAAGATATATTTTCACCATTATAATCCACATTGATATTATAATCAGCGTCTTCTCCAGCTTTTATTCCTGCTACTGTTGTATTTTTTTCATACAAAAGTTTATCATCCTGATTATATCCTTGGATACATAGTTTAACATTGTTGTAATCTACGTTGCCATTGTTTTTAAGCATCCCTCCAATTGATAGAGATCCTTGATCTTGAGATACACTAGGAGTATTATCTAACTCAATTGGGATGCTGGATGAATTGTTCTTTGTAGATGTTGTTGTACTATTACCAGATGCTGAAAGTACCAATAAAACTATGATGATTAAAACCAAAACCACAATAATTCCATCCTTTTTATCCACATTTTCACCTCCTCCAGTACTTGGTAAATATATTCTTATTATTAAGTTTTGATGTTTTAACCTCGCACTTTTATTTATACATTCATTTTTAGACTTTTTTCCAGTAAAGGCTTCCTGAAAAGAAAGGGTACGCACCCACCGCTAAAATCAGACTAATTTAGGATTGAAATATATAATTTTACTTCTTTTATCCTTCATTTGATGGGTCTGTCCATGCTTCAGATTCGGGGTCAAACTCTGAATAGTCGGAACTCTGATAATCATCGTTTGATATGTCTGGCGTATAATTACTACTGCTTATTGGGGTATAATTTTCTGATGCATAATTTACTCCTGAATCCACTTCTTGATTGTCTGATGAACTATAATAGGGATTTATTCCACCGTTCATTGTTGATATAATTGGAGCAGATAAACAAATTAATAAACCAAAAATGCATCCAATTAAGAAAGCCCTATACATGTTTCCACCTCCTTTATACTTCTGTATTTATTTCTTCTTTTTATATCTTCTGCTATGTCTTCAATCTCTGCAATAATATAATCAATAATATTATACTGTACGTCTAAGAATATGCCTTTTGTTATAAATGATAATATTTTAGTTGTACCATTCTCTGATAATATAATACCCTTGTCTTCTAAATGGCTAAAATCAGACTATGGGAAGTAGATGGCCAGTACGGCCAGATCACAGCAAAGCTAAAATCAGACTAATTTAGGATTATTCTGTTTCACTTTTATAACAGTATTTAGAAATTAAAAATATTAATCGATGAAATTTCTTAATTCCAAAATGTTTCATTGTTTTTATAATACTTTAAAATTACAGGAATGTTAAAATGAAACAACAAAGAACCATAGACATGAAAAAGGGGTGCAAGGGGCTGGACAATTGTGATAATGCCCGACAACATCCGAATCGACAGTTTCCCTGGTTTTGCACACATGCATATCCACAGGAAACATCCACACCTTACGATAGATGTGCAGGATGCTGAAAAAGTTTACAATATCGTGACAAAACATATGGAGCGCAACGGAAAAGTCGAAGCAGAGAAGCTCGTGGAAGAGCTTGGGCAGGAAATGAGGGTAACCCTCCGGAGGAAGACAACGGGCAGAGAAATTGTGGCCAGGCTCCAGAGGATCTATGGGTCACGTGAGAGACTCTACAAATGCAAAGAGGGTAACATGCAGATCTACACGGATCTCAACGATTACACTTACTACACCAGGAACCCTGAAGAAGTTGTGGAGGAAACAAAGACCCTGTTTATGGAAAAATCGTGGCTTGATGCTTTGGAACTTGAACTTCTGGATCGTATCAAGCACCAGGAGTCTCTGGAGGAACTTGAGGGGCGGATGGATGGAGATGAGGAGCTGTACCAGAAACTTGAGGATCTTAAGCTTAAGGGTTTGATAACCTTCAGGGGAGTATCTTGAAAGAAAATACCGGTTTTAGTTTATGATACGATGAAAATTGAGGTTTAATCTTCTTCTTAGGGACTTTTCATTGCATGGGTCTGGAAATTTATATTTATTTTATGGAATTGTTTTATAGGGATTTAAATGCCTTTTATTTGTGGAACGGAGAATGTTCCTGCACGATTTTTTCCAACCTGAAATCCATCCTTAACTATGAGGCTTATTTTTTTAATAAAAGTAATTATTCCAAGTTTAGACCCAAATTCATACCAATTTCTGGCTAAAAATGGGAGTTACCATTTCTGTTGATGGACGCAGACAAGAAAAATGAAAAAAGTTAAAAATTGATTTTACTGCATATTGTAGAAAAGTTGTATTGTAAAGAAGGTAGAAATTTACCTGGAACTGTTTTTTCAGGATATACGCGAATTTTTAAATAAAAAAGGAGATATGATAAAAACTCTTTCCAAATTTTAATCCCTAATCCACAGCTGCCTGAGGACTTTCCGGCTGTGAAAGTATTTCCTGGTAGACAGATGGGAAGAGTGAAGGATTTTTTATGGACTGGTTGATTGCATTCCTTTCCTGCTGGCTTAAAGTGGTGTATGCAAGGGTACCGTTTAGGTAAGCCTCCTGGAGCTGCTGGTAATTTGCCAGTTCGTACTTTGCAAATGGACTGTTGAAGTACGGGAAGAGCAGTCCCTTAACAGTGAAGTAGTAAGCTGCAAAACGGCCGTACTGCTTCCAGCATATGTAGTAATAGAGTGGAAAACCGCATCCCGGGTTGATAACTGGGTTGCCGTCCCTGGCACTTCCATGCCAGACCATTGGAATTGGTCCTGTCTGGCCGTGTTCAATTGCTTCTGTTCTCACAGCAGCCATTGCATCGTCGTAGTTGTCGTAGATCTGACCATCTATCTTGAACTTCCACGTGCCGTCTGGAACGCCAAACAGGAAGTATTGCAGTGCCTGGCCCCAGTTTATCTCGGTTGTTGCGCCTTCTGAACTTATGAATGCCATTTCAATTATGTAAACGTCACCGTCCTGGTAACTCTTGTAGTTTGAACTTCCTGAAAAGTGCAGAACCAGTGCACAGGGGGATCCGCGTTCTTCTGCATAGTTTACAAGGACTTTAGAGTGTGGATGCCCTGGATAAAAGTCCGGATTCAAAAATTTGACAAATGCATCCCTTCCAAGTGGTTCTACAGGGCCATTTGCACTAATAGCATATGAATAACCGATAATTGCCGCTAAAAATGCAGCGAGCACTATCAGTACTTTTAATGAGTTTCTCATTTTCAATCTCCATTTACTTTTTATTTTATTAGCTTTGTTATTTAAACATAATTATTAATCGAGGGGTAAAAATCTTTTATTTTCCCTAATTTTAGTTAATGAGAAGAATTAACAGTTTTTTCCAGCAGATTCATCCATGAAGCTGATTATAATTTCATTCCTGGAATTTCATTTCCCTGTTTAGCTCATCATTGGAATGAAGGATGTAGACCTCACAGATCGTGAAAAGTTTTAAAACAATTTACTGGGTGTGGAATTAAATTAAAGAAGAAAACTCCATTTATAAATTAAACCTGTAAAAAAAATCAACTTTAAGTTTTGAACCCTTGGGCGTGATAAGTTAATAAACTGCACCTCCTGATTTATATATCTAAGTTTTTTTTGCCTTGCAAAGTCTCCACAGCTCTGTTTGCTGCATCAAAACATTGGTATGGGTGTCTGTGAAGCATGAGTTATACAGAAAACCTGGTTTTCCATGTATATTATTATTAAACTAACTTATACTGAACAAGTTAAAATTAGGCCTTCCTTCGATAGATCATAAAATTAATAGGCGTTGAGGTAGAGACATTTAAACATGAAAGTTAACACTCTTGCAGTAGCAGTACTTATAACCCTTTTAATAGGTTTAGTTGTCGTTGTTGCAGATATGAATAAGTTAACAGGAAATAACACAACAAGCAACCAAACAAACAGCACTTTACATAGCAATACAGGGCATAACGCACAACAGAATACAGCACCAGCATCACCTTCATCTACAGGTTCCTCAGGTTCACAATCAACAGGTCAAAGTACAGATAATGGAAATGGTAACTCCCAAAGTTCATCCAGTCAACCAGGAAGTTCAAATACAAATCAGTCATCAAGCTCTGGAGGAAACTAAAAATAAAAAAGCTAATCATTTGGTAAATTTGGAATACAATTCAGTCATCAAACTATGGAAGAGACAGTTCAAGCAGGGGTTGATGAAAACCCTTGAATTTCTTTCAATTTTTCAATAGAATAAGTAGGGAACTCTACTTTCAGCTTAAGGGTCTTATTTAATGGTATTTATTGAGTTACGTATAATGGATGTCTTAGATTAAGTCATTGAAAATAGAATCTGCATTGAACGTAGAATCAAAAAAATTCCAGATCAAGGGAACCCTAAAAAAATAGTCTTTTTTTTATTTTTTAACTAATAACTGTAAACTTTTAAGTATCTGGATGCAAATTGGCATGAATTTGGGTCTAAATCTGGGAAAACTATTTTTATTAAAGAAAATAATGTTTGTTCTGGGTGGAACCTTTGGTTTTAGTTGTGAACCAGAATATCTACCAAACATTCCACAACTATAAAAAGAAGTTCTGCCTCCATGTCTAGAAAAAGGAAAACATGTTGATGGAGAAAAAAAGATATCATAGCTCATCTACTCCATCAGCAATGTTTTTTAACTCAAAAAAGCTTAAGCTAAATCCTTAGAACCTAGTTCTTTATAAAAAAACCTAATTCTTGATCTTATTCAGTTCTTGAGTTTTTCATTTTGTTAATGCAATTTCTAATTTGAAGATGGAAACAATTCTTTAACAACTTCCTCATTATCTATATTGACTTTGAGAGTTTCAATGATTAATCCCTAGATTAAAAAAGAGTTTTAATGATTAATTCTATAGAATTAAAAAGGAGTTTTTGATGATAAATGTTATAAATTAAAGAAAATTGTTGAATGTTAAGTTTTGGAGGAAACATGAATCAAATAGTGCTAGGCCTCCCAAAGGGGAGTTTAAATAACGTGAACAGGGGAAATACCCATCAACTCTTTGTTGATGCGGGTTATGAGGTTAAGGGATACGAACCTGGGGATGAATCCAACGAAATCACCATACTGAACGATCCTGAAATCAAAGCATTTTTAACCAGACCTCAAGGTGCTGCAGTTGAATTAAACCGCGGAATGCTTGATATTGCCATTATAGGAGAAGATTGGGTAAGAGAAGAGTCAGTTAACAGTGATGGGGATCCCATAAGGAAGATAGGCGACCTGAACTACGGCCAGACAAGACTGGTTGTTGCAGTTCCAAACGAAGCCTCATACCAGTCGCTCACTGAATTTTTCAGGGCAAACAAGGACAGGGAAAAACCGATACTTTGCTTCACAGAGTACCCCAACCTCACAAGACAGCACTTCATGAACAACCAGGGATACAGGGAAATCTTCCAAGACAGCGTTCCACTTGTTCAGGTGAGAGGACTGCGTGATGGAAGCAACAGGCAGGTGCAGATAATCAATTCAGACGGTGCAACAGAGGTGTACATTGCAAAGGGTGCCGACATCATTGTTGACAACACCCAGACTGGAAACAGCCTGAGAAAAGCCGGACTGAAAGAACTTGAAACCATAATGAGCTCGAGTGCAGGGCTCTACGCCGGTCCAAGCTGCACAGGAGCCAAGGAAGACAAGGCCCAGATGATGTTTGAACAGCTCTTTGGAGCAGTAAATGCTCGCAGGTACTTCGACGTGAAGTTCAACGTATCCAACCAGAAGGTTGCAGAGGTTAAAGAATTTTTATTATCCAACAGACTTTGCTCAGACGAGCCAACCGTGGTTGAGGGAAGCAACTTCTCCCAGGTGGATGTTCTCATACCCAAGATCAAATTCCCTGAGATGTTGAGCGGAATAAAAGGTTACGGTGCATCTGCAGTTATAAGGGAAAACGTGAAGCAGTACGTTAAATAAAGAAATGTGAACAAATTATACAGAAATTATACGTAGAGATATAAAATTTGAGAATGGGGGAATCTTTTTTTGACCTTAAAACAGTTTTTAATCACACCTGCAGCTGGGAAACGTTTGATAGCCAGGGCAGTGGCGGAACATCCCTTGGTTGTTAGGGCCCTTAAATCAGGGACCGTAGCCATCATCGCAGGCACAACAAACGGTTACATTGCAGAGGAAGTACTCTCCAGCATAGATCAGAAGAAAGGATTTTCAAGGAAAAACTTCTTCAGGGGAGTTGTGCTGCCGCCGGGACAGACTGCAGCCGAAAAAGGTGAGAAAAGTTTTCCAGGAGACGTGATAATTAAAAACGGCATCTGGCAGAGAGGAGCCACCATATTTGACGTTGTGGACGATCTAAAGGAAGGAGACATTATCTTAAAGGGTGCAAATGCTGTCAACGTGCAGGACAGGCAGGCGGCTATCTACATTGGAGATCCCCATGGAGGCACCATTGGCACAGCACTGCAGGCTGTGGTTGGGCGCAGAGTCCAGTTAATCCTTCCAGTTGGCCTTGAAAAACGTGTTTTAACCCATCTCAATGAACTGGCACTGGAACTCAACGCCCCGGATGCAGAGGGTCCCCGCCTCCTACCGGTTCCAGGTGAAGTTTTAACGGAACTTGATGCTCTTTTACAGCTTACAGGTCTGAAAGCAGAGCTTATTGCAGGTGGAGGCGTTGGAGGAGCAGAAGGTTCCATATGGCTTGGAGTTAGAGGAGAAGATCAGGAAATGGAGAAAACAGCTGAACTTTTAACGGCTGTTTCCTCTGAAAAACCGTTTGAATTTTAGATTGGGATCCAACGATTTTCAGATTTTCTCTACTTTTTTAACTTTTTTTATAGATTTTGCATGTTTTTTAAAGTATTTCTGTACTTTTTAACTCTTTTTATGCTTATTTTACAGATAGCTGCTTAAACAATATCTTTAATTAACAGCAGGAGAATTGGATCAGAAAAATAAATTTTTCATGAAAAATTTGGAAGCAATCTTTAAAAGTAACCGGCTTAATCCCTGAAGATGGCTTGATAATGTGCTTTTTCCTTATGAATTTTCTCAATAAAATCAAGGTCGAAAACATCTTCCTCTTTCAGGTCTTTTTCATGACCAATTCTTTTAGAACTGGAATGAAATCCATTGTTGATCTTATCTATTCAGGTGGAAGGGATGTAGCGGTTTCAGGGGAAGACGTTCCAACGCCTGCAGCTATTTCATCATCTAAGATTGCATCAGGAATGAAATCAGCCCATGGATAATTTTTTACGGATATGTCCAGCCCTTTTATCAGGCTGCGGATGATCACATCATGTATGGAGCCTGCTGCGGGAGTTCCAATGTTCCTGCCCTCAAACTGTTTTAAAGTGGATTTTAAACTGCCCAGATCGATGTCTCGAGACTTGAAGGCTTCCATCATTCCAGGTCCTGTGGGATATAAAATTAACCATGGTTACACACTTAATTTTTAAATTTTAGGTTTTTAGCAACCATTCAACAGGAAACTAGTTAAAAATATACAGATTTTAACTGAACATTTTTCAACAAAATTTAATTTAAATTACCCTTTACAACAATTAGGACTATCTTTAAGGGTATTTGGTGATGTTACCTGCTGTATTTGGTGTTGTACGTGCATACACTCGCGTTTGTTGCTTCGCATCCAGTGCACTGGGTTGAATTTGATTGGTTTTTATTTTCTTGTCCGTTTCCATATACTAGATAAGCACCTACAATAACTGCGGTTATGATTAGAATGAACCAAAAATCAGGTTTATAAAAACTTATTTTATAAAATTATTGGATTACAATGGGCATATAATAAATAGAATAGATATTATATGGAAAAAATTTTTAAAAGAGATTTTAAGGTCTCAGTTTTAACTTTACAAAAAAAATTTCTAAAAAAAAGTAAGGGTTCATGTTAAGTGAACCAGATCAACCGCCTGCAATTGTCTGGAACATTACAACCTGATCGCCATCGTTTAGGGGTGTTTCAAGGCCGTTTATACTTCTAACATCCTTGCCATTGACAATTACCTTTAGATAATCCCTTATGTTGCCGTTGTCATCGAGCAGGACATCTTTAAATCCATTCTGATACTTCTCATTCAGTATGTCAATTAAGGTGTTCATGTCTTTGGCCTCTTCTATCTGGGTGACTTTTTCACCTGTGATATCTAAAAAACGCGTTAAAAATTTTACTTCAATCATAATTCATCTCCTGATGCTTGAGTTAATTTTTTAATAATTTTTAAATGTTATTTGATGTTTTTTTTCACGTTGCCAGATAAAATTCATTCGGATAAACTCCAGATAAATCCCTCTTCAAATTATACGTTTACAACTACAATGTAGCTTGTTATTATAATAATTTTTAACATATAATTTTGCTTTTCAATGATCTGCAAAGAAAAATTTTCTACAAAGAAAAATTTACGCGAAACTCTTCTATATAACTATAGCTATAAATTTTGCGCTTACCATAAGTCAACATATAACTATCGTTAACTGTTTATACTGTTTCAGCTACCTGTACATTTCAGGCATCCAGCAGTTTTTGATATTTGATCTTTAAGATACGAGAAAATCTTCAAAATAACGGGAAATATAAGTTCATCGAGCTGAAAAAGAGCGCTCCATCATGCAGTGGAGATGTTGGTAACAAGGATGCAAGGAAAAAAACCCTGGATGTTCTGGCAGATATTGATGTGGTCCCTGTAAGTCAAATAGGTCCTGAAGCAGTAGAATCTTTAATATTGCGTGGAATACAGCCCTATAAAACCCCAACTTTTATAGTTGAAGCTTTGAAGAATTTAGCATCCACGGTTAAGAATGATTTGAATTAAGATTTTGAACTCTTATTTCAAAGATTAAACCTATTAAACTAATTAATTTAAGATTTAATAAATTTTTAAGTTTTAAGAAATTTCCAATAATAAATTTCAAGCCCTAAAATTTGGTTCAATTTATTTAGGTAACCCATCGAGAGAAGAGTTTAAGATACAAACTTGATTAAAGTAATACTTAATTTTGGATGAACTCGCCATTTCTCTGTTCTCCAGCCTTAAAGAGAGGGTTGATTATTAAAAAAAATTGAAATAGCCATCGTTTCTAGTCGCTCTTCCGTCTGAAGCATCCTTATAAACATGAAAAAAAAGAGGAAAAAAAGTGAGCTCTCAGGGAATACAGGAAGAATGGGGGTGTTTAATTCTTTGATAAGTGTTGAGCAAAAATCGGTGGTGGGATCTGATTTGATCCACAGGATTGGCCGTTGAAACGGGAACTTATTAAATAATATATTATTCCTATTTTTTATATCCCCTTTATTTTTAAAAAAAACGTGTTTACTGGAAGGGGTTTATACCAGTTATCACCAGTTAACATGTAAAAACTTAGGGTAATATGTAAAAATGTTTGGATCTGGTGTTTTACCATTCAAAACAGGGAAAACTTTATATAGTTTATATAGTGAGAATATAACAATTGTTATATAACTATAGTTATTAAGTAGAACATTCAAACAGATAAAAAAGGTGAAAAAATGGTTAACATACCCAAACTTACAAGGGGAATAGCAAATGACATAACTGAAACAATAGGAAACACGCCTTTGGTAAGGCTTAATAAATTGACAGAAGGACTTGATGCGGAAGTTTTAGTAAAAATCGAATCTTTCAACCCTGTAAGCAGTGTTAAAGATAGAATAGGTGTTGCACTGATTGAAGAAGGAGAAAGGCAGGGAAAAATTAAGGAAGGAACCGTACTTGTTGAACCTACAAGTGGTAACACAGGTATAGCACTCGCATTTGTTGCAGCAGCAAAGGGATACAGGCTTATATTAACGATGCCAGATACCATGTCCATTGAGAGGAGAAAACTTCTGGCAGTGTTCGGAGCTGAAATAGTTCTAACACCAGGGGCAGATGGAATGAAAGGAGCTGTAGCTAAAGCAAAAGAGCTTGTTGAAGAAATACCAAACGCTGTAAGTCCACAACAGTTTGAAAACCCTGCAAACCCTGAAATACACAGAAAAACCACTGCTGAAGAAATCTGGAGGGACACGGACGGAAAAGCAGACATAATCGTTGCAGGAACAGGGACAGGCGGTACAATAACTGGAATTGCAGAAGCTTTAAAGGAGAAAAAACCAGAATTTAAAGCTGTGGCAGTTGAGCCTGCAACCTCACCTGTACTTTCAACTGGAAAGGGCGGATCACATAAAATCCAGGGTATTGGCCCAGGTTTCGTGCCAGGAGTACTCAACAAGGATTTAATTGATGAAATTATAACAGTTAAAGATGAAGACGCTGGAAAAACCCTGCTCAGACTCGCAAGGGAAGAAGGAATATTCGCAGGTATCTCATCAGGAGCTGCAACATGGGCAGCAATTGAACTTGCAAAAAGGCCTGAAAACAAGGGAAAACAGATAGTTGCAATTCTTCCAGATACTGGAGAAAGGTACTTGAGTATTGACTGGGTGTTTGAAGAGATCTTCAAGGCAAATGAAGATGTTTTCATTTAAGGAAGATGTTTCCTTCCCTAAAAATTTTCTGAAGGAACGTGTGAATTGATCTAAAAAGATCGGAAACCAGAAAAATATCTTCCTTGAAGGATATTTCTTTGAAGGCTATCTACCTGAAAGATGCTTCATTATCTAAAAGATGCTTCATTTAAAAATATTTAATTGAGTATTTTATAAATAAACGCTGAAGACACACGTTAAATAGGATTGGTAAATGTCAAAGTAAGCTTTTACTAATTTTACACATGCGTCTTTAATTAAAATTTTTTTTTAGGTGATTGATGATGTTTGATGGTTTAAAAGAAGATATAAACACAGTATTTTCAAGGGATCCTGCAGCGAGAAGTACCATTGAGGTGATCTTGTGTTACCCCGGGCTTCATGCCATCTGGTTCCACAGAATAGCACACTGGTTCTGGATCCGCGGGCACCTGTTAGCTGGACGTTTTGTATCAGCCGTCAACAGGCTTTTAACAGGTATTGAAATACATCCCGGTGCAAAACTCGGAAGAAGGGTGTTCATAGATCATGGGATGGGCATTGTGGTTGGAGAAACAGCAGAGGTGGGTGATGACGTACTCATCTACCAGGGAGTTGTTCTCGGAGGGACCAGTCTTGAAAAGAAAAAACGTCACCCAACCATAGGAAACGGGGTTGTAATTGGATCAGGAGCCAAAGTAATAGGAAACATAGAGATAGGGGACTGCTCAAAGATAGGGGCAGGTTCCGTAGTTTTAAAGTCAGCACCACCAGGATCAACCATTGTTGGAATACCCGGAAGGGTTGTTCAGGAAAAACGTAAATGCGCCATAGACCTTGACCACGGCAAACTACCAGACCCGGTTGCAGAGGTTATCACACTTATTTTACAGCGCCAGGACGAACTTGAAGAGCAGATAAAAGAGTTAGGATTGTCTGCAGACATGATCAAGAACGAGTACCTGACCAAGAAAACAGAGATAGAAGAAATATTCTCTGAGGGAGCAGGCATCTGACGTTAAAGCTGGTTGTAAACATTCTTTTATAATTATAAAACACCATTTTTATAAATTTATAAAATAAAGTTGCTCTTATAAGGAGAATGTTACTTTTATAAGGAGGGGGCGTTGCTTTTATAAGAAGATCTATAAGATCTGCAGAGTTCTGATCATCTGAATTTAAATTATTAAAATCAAATAACACTATTAAAATCAAATAATTATCAAAATCAGATTTAAGTGCATTAAAATTTTTTAATTTTATAATGGAAATTTTGTATTGCGGTGCAGTAGTTAACAGCCTTAAAGTTAACGGCGTTATGGTTAAAAGCTTGGTTAACCCTTTAATTGGTTAACCTTGTTAACTGTTTAATGCTTTTTAATTGAATAACCATTGAATAACCAAAACTTAGAAATTAGGGGATCTTCATGCTTTCATGTTGGAGTTATCACCAGATAGGATCATTCACTTTAACTTTATCAACTTCAATTCAAAAAATTTAAATATAACAATTGTTAAAATATAAATAAAAAAAATAACATTGTTATAATAAAAACCATTGTTATAATAAAAAAAACATCTTATAATAAAATTATTATATCGATCAATCGGTGTTATCAACTGTGTAAAACAAATACAGAACAAAAAAAATTGAGATAACCCGTTGAATCACCAATTCAGTTAAAATTTTCAATCAAAGTAATTTAAAAAAAAAGTAATTTAAATTAAAACAAAATAAAAACAGAATATTATTCATGAGTCTTTCAACTATTTAAGAAAAATATTTAAAATCATTAAAAATTTAAAATCATTAAAAAATTATTAGGGACCAATAGGAGGATTATAAATGAGACCACCATGTGAAATCGTTGTATGGTACATAATTCCAACCATAAGATCAGAACTAGCTAAAGAACTTTTAAACCTTGGAATGAAACAGAAGGAAATCTCAGAGCTGCTGGACATAACTCAACCTGCAGTATCCCAGTACATAAGTGATAAAAGGGGACATGGAATCAAGTTCACAGATGAAACCCAGGAACTCATCAAGATATTTGCAAAGGACCTTGTGGATGGAAAGGTTGACAAAACTGGAATAATTTCCAGGATATGCAGTATATGTAAACAGATTAAAACAGAGGACATAATATGTCATCTGCATAAAGAAAAGGATAACATACCCCTTGACTGCAATGCATGTGCAACTTCACAGATTTTTAATCAAGAACATCTGTTGTAAACTGATTTCCCCGTCACTTTCAGTTTTTTTAAATGATTTTCGGGTTTTATTCTGGAATAAAAGTTCCATGATTAATTAATTGGCTGATTCAAGTGAAATTACCAATTCAAGAAGTATAAATCTGTCTGCACTGTAAACAGTAAATAAATTAAGATTTGTACAGTAAACAAGCCAAATTTGTACAGTAAGTAAACTAGGATCTTTAGAGTAAATTTTAAAGTAAATCTAGTCTGCAGTGAAATTTAGTCGACCTGCCAGCTACTTCTTTTAAATTACTTGAAATTCAAATTATTTAAATTGGGAGCTCTTGAGGCACTTCATAAAGATGAACAGGAAAAATAAACAGGAATCAAATATGTGTGGAATAGTTGGAATAAATGGAGAAAATGTAGGGTCCGACCTTAAAGAAATGCTCGTATCACTTAAACACAGAGGGCCTGACGGTTCCGGCGTTTCTGTGGACGGCAAGATCCTGCACGGTGATCTGGAAATTCTGGAGGTTCCTGAAGGCTCATTTGGATTGGGGCACAATCTCCTTTCAATTGTTGGTTCTGAAGTTCATCAGCCCATAAAACGCGACAGATTTATCATGGTGTGCAACGGGGAGATATACAACTTCAAAGAGCTTGAAAAGAACTTTAAACTTAATTTAAGAACTGACTCGGACTGTGAAATTATAATAGGTCTTATAGAGAAGTTCTACAATGAATCACTGCAGGATGCAGTTGAAAAAACCATTAAATACCTTGATGGAGATTACGCATTTGCAGTGTACGATGGAGAGAACTTCGCTGCAGTGAGGGATCCTCTGGGGGTTAAACCCCTCTACTTTGCATCTTTAAATGAAGTTTCAAACAAGAAAGTCTTTGCATTCGCCTCTGAAAGAAAGGCACTTTGGAGTATTGGGATGGAAAATGTTGAAACCCTTTCACCAGCCTGCATGATCTACAACGGAGTCCCTGTGGAACTTGGAGACAGATCAGGGGATCTGCATCAGTGGGCTGCAGCATCTACATCCAAATCAACATGTGAACCCCACTTTAAATTAAAAGAAACTAAACCTGAAGAGACTAAACCTGAAGAGACTAAATCAGAAAAGACTTTCAATGAATTAAAATGTGAATTAAAGGATCTTCTAATAAAATCTGTTGAGAAGAGGGTGCGAAATCTTTCAGAGGTGGGAATAATATTTTCAGGAGGGGTGGACAGCACCCTGCTTGCAAGGATAACTCTTGATCTTGGGGTTGAAACATCACTTTACAGTGTTGGCCGCAGCACGTCTTCTGACCTTAAATTTGCACAAAAGGCAGCACTCGATATGCATCTTCCCCTTAAAATTCACACAGTTGAAGAGGAAGATGTCAAAAAGTACTGCAAGCTTGTATTAAAAGCCATAGAAGAGTTTAACGTCATGAAACTTGGAGTGGGAATGCCATCATATATCGCATCTGAAATGGGGCACATGGACGGCCTCAAGGTCATGCTATCTGGACAAGGTGCAGATGAACTCTTTGCAGGTTACAACCGATACCTCAAATTCTACCAGGAAAGGGGTGAGCAGGCAGCAGAGGACCTTAAAAGTGACGTTTTGAATCTTTACCACGTGAACCTGCAACGCGATGATGCTGTAACAATGGCAAACAGCGTTGAACTTCGCGTACCATACCTTGATCACGACGTTGTGAACCTTGCAATGGAAATGCCCATGAAATACAAGATAAGAAGTTTTGACGACAGGTTACGTAAACACATCCTCAGGGAAGTTGCAGCAGAGCTTGGAGTCCCTGACGAAATTGTTAAAAGACCAAAAAAAGCTGCACAGTACGGTTCTGGCATCCACAAGATCCTGGTGAAGAAGGTTTTAAGGGATGAAACCTGCAAAAACGAACTTGAACAGTACTTAAAGGGTGTCCAGTACCCATCATGAAATATCAAAAAGGAATAACAGTTTCGAATTCAAATCCATCTTGAAATGGGAAGATTAAATTAATGCTGAAAGTAAATGAATAAGGAAAGATTAAATTAACGTTGGAAGATTAAATATATTATGGTTCAGTTAAATATAATTCACTTAAATATTACGAGATGGAATTATAACTTAATTCTGGATAATTGAAGTTCCAGTTATTAAAGTTTGCACAATTATTCAGTAACCAAAAAATGAATCATTTACGTTCATGATTTAAAATTTGGGGGAATTATACTTGAAAATAGAAAAAGAAGCCGAACAGATACTTGAAAAATTTTCAAAGGCACTTCAGGACATTCCTGAACTTGAAGAGACTTATTACATTGTTGACAATGTTAACCTTTCCCGTGAAGACTGTGGTGAAGAAAAAAATCCTGAAAAAATCTTAAGGAACACCATGGTGGATAAAGAAGGTTACGTTATAGCTGAAAAAGGAAAATGGACCAATTAAATGGGGTAAGCTAAATGCGAGTGAACCTTGTTTTGGAACTTTTAGATGTTCCTGGAAAGCTTTTAGAAGCATTGGAACCTATAGGAAAACTTGGAGCCAACATAGTTGCCGTAATCCACCAGAGAGATGTTAAAACTGAACGAGGAACAATTCCTGTTCATGTAACCATAGAGGGAGATAAAGAAACCCTTGAAATGGTTTTAAAATCCATGGAAGATCTTGGAATTCAGATAATGGAAGTTGACGGTGTCATGCGGAAAGAGAAGATCACAACGGTTCTCATAGGAAACATCGTTGAAAAAAATCTTAAGGAAACCATGGAAATCTTGAGTGGTATTGAGGGCGTTAAAGTGGCTGACCTTGACCTTAAAATGTCGGATCACCCAGAACAATCAGCCTCAAAGATCATTGTTGAAGCAGATTACGGCAAAAAAAGGGATGTACTGAAAAAAATAAAGGAAATTGGAAGCTCAAAAGGATTTTTAGTCATAAATGAGGTTTAAAGGAATTCAGTAGCCATTAAAATTCAATAACAAACTATGAGCTTAGATCTTAAAATTAAATACTTCTGTAACCATTGTAACCTTCTCAGAAGCGATATAATTAGATACTAAAGATTGTACTGAATATCTAACGAACATTGAATAATCTAAACTTCACATGGAGGAATTAAATGAGGATTTGTATCATTGGTTTTGGAGCCGTTGGGCAGGGAGTTGCAAGGGTAATTTCCATGAAACGGGACAAGGTAAGGGAGAAATACGGTTTGGACATGGAATTGGTGGCCGTAACTGACAGCACAGGTGCTGCTGTATCAGAAGAGGGATTGGATCCGGATTTACTCCTTGAAACAAAGAAAAAGACAGGTAAAGTATCGGAGTACCCAGAACATGGAGTTTCAGATATTTCAGGCCTAGAAGTCATGAATGAAGTTGAATACGATTGCCTGGTTGAGGTTACACCAACCAACATAGAAGATGGAGAACCTGCAAGAACACATATCCTAGCGGCATTCAGGGCCGGTAAAGATGTTGTAACATCAAATAAAGGTCCGCTTGCACTTTCTTACAGTGAACTGATTGCTGAGGCAGAATCCAACAGTGTACAGTTTAAGTTTGAAGCATCAGTGGGTGGTGCAATGCCGATTTTGAACTTTGCACATGAAACACTTGCAGGCTGTGATATAAACTCTGTATTTGGCATATTAAATGGTACAACCAATTTTATCCTCTCAAGAATGGCCAAAGAGGGATCCTCCTATGAACAAACACTTAATGAGGCTCAACAGTTAGGTATAGCTGAAACAAATCCTGCACAAGATGTTGACGGGATAGATGCTGCCTGCAAAGTGGTTATACTTGCAAACTCCATACTAGGTAGGGATGTTTCATTTAAAGATGTTGAAATAAACGGGATATCAAAAATAACTCCTGAAGCAATATACCTTGCAAAGAAAGAGGGCTACCTCATAAAGCTGATAGGTGAAGTATCCAATGAAGCTCTGGAAGTCTCACCGCGCCTTGTAAGGGAAGGATCACCCTTTGCTGTTGGAGGCACCCTGAACGTTGCAACCCTTAAAACAGACCTGGCAGAAGACGTTACAGTGGTTGGAAAAGGAGCAGGATCGGTTGAAACAGCATCAGCAATCCTGAGTGACATCATAAGCGTATGGAAATCCAGACGTTAACTTGATAAATGATCCTTTTAGATATGCTTTTTAAAGTTCTATTTATCAAAAATATCCCTTTAAAACTCGTATTTTCATTTAAATTTTATATAGGAATCTAAAAATTTTAGGGATCTAAGAAATCATTTTTTTTTAGAAAGATGGAGATAAATTTTACAGTTTATTAAAGGATAGAAAATTTTAAAGATACAAGATTAAGCTAACCTTAATGATGCAAAACTAAATAATATAAAATGATTCAATGAGATTTCAATGATTATTGATTTTTTAAGAGGATTTTAACATGAAATACGTGATTGTTATAGGGGATGGAATGGCAGACTATCCCCTTGAAGAACTCAATGGTGAAACACCACTTCAAAGGGCAAAAACTCCCAACATGGATTATATAGCATCCCACGGTGTCAGTGGAATGCTTAGAAATGTACCTGCAGACTTGAAGCCTGGATCTGACGTTGCGAACCTTTCAGTACTGGGCTACAACCCTGAAAAGTTTTACACAGGCAGAGGCCCGCTTGAAGCCCCAAGTGTTGGTGCAGAACTTGAATCAGGAGATGTTGCATTTCGATGCAACTTCATAACCGAGGCAAACGGACTGCTTGAGGACTTCAACGCAGACCACATAAGCACTGAAGAAGCATCAAAGCTTATAAATACGCTCAACGAGGTTATGGACCTCTCCAATGGGAAGTATCCTGAACCTGAGAAGCATCATAAGCCTGGAAAGTTTTACGTGGGCACAAGCTACAGGAATCTCTTCGTTTACAGGGATGAAAAATCTGCAGCACTGGAATCCGCCCCACCACATGATGTTGTTGGGGAACCCATCTCAGAAAACCTGCTGAAACCATCTGAGGATGAAAATGCCCAGATCCTCAATAAATTAATGCTTCAATCCAGGAAGGTGCTTGAAAACCATCCAGTTAATAAAGGGAGGGCTGAAACCGATAAGAAACCTGCAAACATGGTGTGGCTCTGGGGTCAGGGAGTGAAACCTTCAATGCCCCAGTTTTCAGAAGAGTACGGACTTAAAGGTGCTGCAATCACAGGTGTTGACCTCATAAAAGGTATAGGAATCTACATGGGCCTTACAGTTGTCAACGTTCCAGGGGCCACAGGATACTACGATACAGATTACGATGCAAAGGCAAAATACGCACTTGAAGCCCTTAAAAACCATGATCTGGTTTTCATCCATGTGGAAGCCCCCGACGAGGCAGGACATGCAGGGGACATCACAGAAAAGATAAGGGCAATTGAGAACATTGACAAAAAAATCCTCGGAACACTACTTAAAAATCTCCCTGAATTTGGAAATTATGCAGTTGCAGTACTGCCGGACCATCCAACCCCAGTCCATGTTAAAACTCACACAAGAGACCCCGTACCATACTCAATGTTCTCAACAAACGCTGATCCTGATGGAATTGAAAAATATGATGAAATATCAGCAAAAAATGGTTCTCAGGGAGTTATGGAGGGCCACAAATTCATGAAAAGCTTTATGGATTATGCAAACTCCACGTAAAATTGTCCTGAATGAGGTTTAAAATTTAGATCTCCTTTAATTTGGTCTATTTTTTTTATTTCTTCTATTTTCTTTCTTAAATTATAATTATAATTCTTTTGATTTCTAACCTATCTTTTGATTTCTAACCTATCTTTTGATTTCTAACCTGAAAAAATTACAAAATTATGTTAACTATTTTTCTTATCTAAATCGTTTCGTCCAATATTTTTTTTTTGAAATAATTTCCAATACCTATTTAAACTTAAGAATCCTAATTCTAGATATTAATGGATGGAATTCTTCAAGGTTGCAGTACGCCCAGAAGTACCATCAGTGAAATAACAGTTTTATTAACTATTTTCAGTTATAAACGTATTAACACAGTTTAAAACCAATAATAAAGTTATAAAATAATTCTTAAATGTTTTGGAGGAGAGGATTCATCTGTCAAAGTATATAGTTGTTACAGGCGGTGTTGTAAGTTCAATAGGGAAGGGAATATCATCATCATCCATTGGAAGGATACTGAGATCCTACGGGGTGGATGTGACTGCAATAAAAATTGATCCATACCTGAACTGGGATTCAGGAACCTTGAACCCATACCAGCATGGAGAAGTCTTCGTAACCGAGGACGGTATGGAAACTGACCTGGATCTTGGTCATTACGAACGATTTCTGGATGTGAACCTTTCAGGAGAATCAAACATAACAACTGGAAAGGTTTACAACTCTGTCATTAACAAGGAAAGAAAAGGAGATTACCTTGGCTCATGTGTGCAGATAATTCCCCACATCACAGATGAGATAAAGGCAATGATAAGGAGAATATCCCGAAAAACACAGGCAGAAGTTGTTATGGTTGAAGTTGGGGGAACGGTTGGAGACATAGAAAGCCAGCCATTTTTAGAGGCACTGCGTCAGCTGCGTAACGAGGAAGGTCAGGACAACGTGATGTTTGTCCATGTAACCTACATACCATATCTGCGTGCTGCAGGGGAATTCAAGACCAAACCAACCCAGCACAGTACAAAGGAACTTAGAAGCACGGGTATAAGTCCTGACATGATTATCTGCAGGTCTGAACTTCCAGTGGACAGCCACATCAAGGAAAAAATCGCACACTTCTGTGATGTTGAGGAAAAAGCTGTTATAAACGCGCCTGATGCCCATTCAATCTATGAAGTGCCTTTGATCTTGAACAGTGAAAACGTTGGAGATTACATACTGAAAAGACTTAAGATGGATGCAAGGAAACCGGATTTATACGAGTGGAGCAGGATAGTGGACGCTCTAAACATAGATGAGTTTAGGGTCACAGTTGGGATAATTGGAAAATATGTGGAACTTGAGGATGCTTACATAAGCATAAGGGAAGCCTTAAAACATGCAGCAGCCAAAAATGGAGTTAAAGTGGATATTGAATGGATAAAAGCTGAAGAATCCCTGAACATCGACAGGGTCAAGGATTTCGATGCACTCCTCATACCTGGAGGTTTCGGTGAGAGGGGAATTTCTGGAAAACTGGAAACAGTCCGGTATTCAATCGAGAATAAGGTCCCACTCTTTGGTATCTGCCTTGGAATGCAGTGCATGGTCATAGAATTTGCAAGAATGCACGGCCTTGACGGTGCAAACAGCACAGAATTCGATAAAGATGCAAAGCATCCTGTTATACATATCATGAAGGAACAGAAGTACGTTAAAAACCTTGGAGGAACCATGAGGCTTGGAGCCTACCCATGCAAGCTTAAAGAGGGAACAATTGCTCATACAGCATATAAGGAAGCTGCTGTAAGCGAACGCCACAGGCACAGGTACGAATTCAACAATGATTACAGGCAGAAGCTCCAGGATGAGGGAATGATAATTGCAGGAACATCTCCAGATGATCTTCTTGTTGAAATAATTGAACTTAAGGATCATCCATGGTTTTTAGGATGCCAGTTCCATCCAGAATTCAAATCAAGACCAAATAAGGCTCATCCTATTTTCGTGTCCTTCATAAAGGCTGCAATCGAAAATAAAAAGAGAAGGGAAATGTAAGTATAACTTATTTTTTTTAATTTTTCTTTTTGCAGTTTTATCCAGTTTGCAACGATAGGATAAATAATGTTAACTTGGAAGACAGCAATATAATTTTAATTTGATTAAAAACATTAAAATTATACTGTTATTTAAATTAACACAGATATGTGGTTATTCTAATTAAATTTTATGAAGGAGAAAATGGTCAATGATAGTAAATATACCAGTTGTATGTGCAGTTATAGCAATTTTAGCATGTTTGTATGCAAGTTACACCGATATAAAACATGGAATTATCCAGAACAAACTCACATTTCCCCTGATAATTGGGGGGCTGGCCTTGAACGGGATATACTCCTTCATGATTGCCAGTCCAGCCCTTATCATAACAACCTTAATTTACACCGCAGCCATATTTATCTTCGGCTACATATTCTGGAAGTTTGGTGCATGGGCTGGAGGTGATGTAAAGCTCTTCACAGCTTTAGCTGCCCTTCTACCATTCCCTGCAACATTTTTCAGTTACAGGATAATGAACGTGCAGTTTCCAACCTTTGCAACCTACCCATTTCCATTAACCCTTATAATAAACAGTATACTCTCAATTTTCCCCTTCCTCTTAATATTTGTGTTTTACATTGTTGTGAGAACCAAACCCTACCTCCTGGATGAACTGCTGGCACCTCTTAAGGATTACAGGAAAAACATTGTTCTGGCACTTGTTATAACCTCTGCAGTTACCATAACTTACAGTGTTACAAAGCTCCTGCACATCCAGATGTGGCAGGTTATAATAATCTCCTTTGTGCTCCTTTACATCCTCTCATTCACCATCTCAAAACTGCCTGTAAAAATAAAAGCAGCTGTTGTGGCCGCTGTAACAGTTTTCGCACTCTACAACAAGTTTAAGGTTACGCTCATTGCAGTGGCACTCCTAATTGTTTCACTCTCATGCTTCGGGGTCATCAAAACACTCCTCACAAGGGTTAACAGGGAGGCCCTTCAGGATGATTACAAAATATCAGAGCTTAAGGAGGGAATGATACCAGCATACAACCTCTATGAACAAAACGGTGTAGTTTACGTGGACAACAAAAGCTTTTTCAGCAGGTTCAAGGAGGCAGCAAAAACTGGAAATGTTGCAGAACTTACAATGCCAAAGGGAAAACTTCTCATCGGTACCATGGCAGCGGGCCTAACAGAGAAAAACATTGAACTTTTGGGCGATCTTCTAAGGGAGAACAAAATTGAAGATAGCTTCCGGGTGAAAAGAGGGGTTCCATTTGCTCCATCAATCTTGATAGGTCTTTTGATCTCAATTTTCATAGGAGATCTGGCCTTCATAGTTGAGAAAATTTTATACAGCGTCATCTATTAAGTAATAGAAGTGAGGAATATTTATATTGTGATAAGTCAATAGGATAAGATGTGAAAAAAATGGATGCTAAAGGTCAGGTATCTGCGGAATACATACTGATAATCTTTGTGATTATCATTATACTGAGCTCTGTAACACTTCCTCTTGTTGGAAATTCCACAAAAGCCAGTACGGATATTTCAAAGACATCAGATGTTAGCACAGCTCTTAACAGTATTGCAAATGCTGTAAACATTGTTTATTCTAATGGTCCTGGTGCTAAAAGGACTTTAAGTGTTTATATTCCTGTTACTAGTGATCTTACCTACAGCAGCAATGACCTCACCATGTACGTTACTAACGTTGCTAAAGACAGTGCTGTTCCCATCAATGATACAAATAAAGCTGAGGCAACTAAAACTGTAACTGCAAGTGTACCCTATGGTGTAACAGTTGTGACTCCTTCATCAGCTCCTTTGACCAAAGGTTGGTACACTGTGACAGTGGAGTGGCCACTTAAAGATACAAATTCTAAAAGTACAGGGTCAGGGAATACAGATACTATAACAGTGACTTTTCAGAAAACATAAAGGATCAATAATCTTCACAGATAAATAGAGTCAAGCCGGAGAATTCAAGATGAATATATTCAACAAATTCGGGGATCTGGTCATAAAATTTTTCTCTCTTCTGGGAACCCTCATACTTGGAATACCCAAAATTCCAGAAAAGCTTCGAGGCATCAACACGAAAGACATTAAAAACAGGGTAGACACAGAGAGCCTCAAGGAAAATATATCCAAGATAAAAGAGTCTGGTGTTGAGGAGAAAATATCCAGCATGGCCCGTAAAAATTCTAACAGGGAAGAAGAGGAACCATTGGATGTGCCTGAGGACATATTGAAATTAAGTGAAGAAATTGGAAGTTCGGAGGGTCCTGTTTTTGTATCTGGAAACTTCAGCTCTGAGGAAAAGGAAAAAACCATATTCAGGCTCCAGATTTTATCAGCACTCTTTTTAATCATATCAATAATTTACATCTTCAACTTCATCTCATTCATTATCTATGCTGTTTTAGGTGTTTTAATTGCAGCTTACATTCTTTACATCCTTTTCAAGAGGGTTAAACTCATGTACGCCAGTGATTTTAGTGCCTACAGGGATTTCTTCCTGATGTACCTTGCAGTTGGAGTAATTCTGGTTCTTGTAAGTGGAAACTCCAACCTTGTAATGGCCTTTTCATTCGACTTCTTCCCATCGCTCACAATACTGCTCTTTGCAATTATAGCAGTAGTTGCAGTTTTCCTGATATTCCGCATCAAGTACTTCAGGAACTACACCTACGGCCGGGTGGTGGAGGCCGGGAAAAACACAGCCCATGTGAAAGTGGAATATGACATCCGGGCAAATGTCAAACCAGATCTCTACATTGTTGAAAACAGTTGCGGAGCAGTTGAAGGAGACATGGTGAAACTCAAACTGGAGGAAAAGTTCTTCAACGTCAGCGGAAACAAACCCGTTGGCATAATAGAAAAGGTTGAAGGAATTTTCAGGTGAAAACTACCTTTTTAAATTTTTCTAAATTTAATTTTCTAAATTTTAATATCCCTTTAAAGTATTCCTCTTCTAAATTAAAACGCTCTAATCTTTCAATAACTTGCATTCAGCATGCAATAAATTCACCTCACCATATATTTCATGCTTTTTTTTAATTGTTCCTTAAATAATTTTAATTGCATACTTTTTAATTGTGATCCATTCAGTTTACTGGGGGGCTTTAATTTCAATCAGTTAATCTTAATCTGTTATATAAATTAAATCCAGAAAAACACCTCTCTTTGGAAATTGAAACACTTTGATAAGGAATATATACCATAAAATCCATAAATTTAGGTTGTATGATACCTAAAGATCACCCAAGATACGATTCACTGGTGCTCAGGGCCCGAATGGTGGAGGCCTCCAGAAAGGGGATTCTTGCAGACTCTGCAATGATAGCCCATGGCAGGGGGGAAGCATTCGACTACCTCATCGGCGAGAGAACAACTGAACCGGCTGAAAAAGCAGTTAAAGCAGCTGCAGCAGCATTGATCCTTGCAGAACATCCTGTAATATCTGTAAACGGCAACACAACCGCCCTGGTTTTGGAGGATATTGTGAAACTCTCCGAGGTTCTAAACGCTCCAATTGAAATCAACCTGTTCTACAGAACGCCTCAGAGAATTGAGAGGATAGAAAAGATGTTGAATGAAGCGGGTGCAAAAAAAGTTCTGGGCACAGATCATGAAGAAAAGGCTTTGATAAAAGGTCTTAAAGGTCCAAGGGCAAATGCAAGCCGTGAAGGTGTTTATAAAGCTGATGTGGTAATTGTGCCCCTTGAAGATGGTGACAGAGCAGAGGCCCTGGTTGCAAATGGAAAAAAGGTCATAACTGTTGATCTCAACCCTTTATCAAGGACGGCTAAAACCTCATCCATAACAATAGTTGACAACGTTGTGCGTGCAGTTCCACTCCTCATAGAAAAAGTTGAGGAACTTAAAAATTTGGATGAAAATGAGCTTGAAAATGTTTTGAACCATTTTAACAACTCCCGAAACCTTAAAGAAACATTGAAAATAGTTTCAAAAGCTTACACTGGCGATGTGGAACTATGAAAGTAATTGGGGTTACAGGGCTCCCAGGTTCAGGGAAAAGTGTTGTTTCAAGGGTTGCAAAGAACCTGAACATCCCTGTTGTGAGAATGGGGGATGTTATAAGGGACGAGGCAAAAAAACAGAATTTAACAACCGGGGAAGTGGCAGTCAAGCTCCGGAAAGAACACGGCGAATTTGTGGTTGCAAAAAGATGCGTTAAAACTGTTAAAAAGTTAAATAAAACCCAGAAGGCCAGAGAAAAAAAGCAGAAAAATAAAGGAAAAAAAGGTAAGTTAAGTAAGGGGAAAAAAATAGTTAAAGGAAATAAAGATAAAAAAGCTTCTGAGAAGATTACTGGAAAGGGTTCAAACCGAATCTACATGATAGAAGGAATAAGAAGTCCCTACGAGGTTGAAATATTTAAGAAGAACTTCAAAAATTTTAAGGTAATAGCTGTTCACTCAACTCCACAGACAAGATTCAACAGGGTGAAAAAGAGGAACAGATCCGATGATTCAGCAAAACTATCTGAATTCCAAAAAAGGGATAAAAGAGAGCTTAAATTTGGAATTGGGGATGTTATAGCAACTGCAGATTACATGGTCATAAATGAGGGACCCTTAAAAAAGATTAAAACTGTTGTAAGGAGTATACTGAAAGATGAAATGCAAGATGACGGCAAAAGCCAGGGTTAATCCAACAGAAGACCTTGAAAAGGTTATAAAAGCCATTTCAAACATGTTTGACTATGACGAAGTTGAAATAGGGGAGGACTACGTTTTGATAACAGGAGAAAGAGAATCAATGGAACGTTTAAAAGAATCCCTTAAAAACAGGCAGATACGAGATACAGCAGAAACAGTACTTCTTCGAGGAGTACAAGGCAGTGAAATTTCTTTTTCACTTAATAAACAGGCTGCACTGGTTGGAGTGCCCAACTTCGTTGATGGAGAACTCTCACCCCTGGGCGAGATAAGGGTTAAAATAGAAACTGATGATGTTGAAGGTTTTATAAGGTGGATCACAGAAAGATAACTGGCTTATTTTTTTTAAGGGTTGTTAAATGGTTTCTGTAAATTTAACGTAAAAAAAGTTCTGACATAAAAAAACTTGAAAACCGAGAGAAAAAGATGAAATTTATTTAAAATTAATTTTTATTAAAATTACCTGCATTTGTAGATCATTTACCTTCAAGAACTGCCTTTTTTATCAGATAATATCCACTGTCTGTATCCCAGACCTTTTCAGCTTCCACTATTTTTATACGTTTTTTGAACAGGGGACAGTCAAGCACCATGGTTTCAGCTTCCCCACCTTCAAATGCCATGTGTACCCTGTACTTCTTGTTGAGCCTGATAATTTCATCTAAAAGGTCCATGTCAAGTTTCTGGCCGAGCCAGGATTCATCAAGGCCTTCTGCTGAAACACTTGTTATTATAACCTCAAACCCAAGTTTTATGATTTCCTCCATGTACTCCTGTGGGTCCCTGTGCCACAGGGGTGCATGTGATTCCAGTCCAAGTTCGCTGCATATATTGTCTATCCTTGATTTCTGGTAGCTTGATTCAAGGGCACCTGCAAATACTCCTTCAATTCCTTCTTCCTTCAACTCACTTAAAACCTTTTTCAAATCCTTAAGTTCCTCTTCCTTTTCCCCGGGAGTTTTTGCAGTGACAAGTGGGATGCCCATGGCTTCTGATGAGAGTTCTGTGAGTTTTATGTTTGGAACGTGGAACATGTAAGAAGCTGGGTTTTCAGAGAACATGGACACAAGGTACTCAACATCCCAACCCTCTTCAATGGCTTTGTAAACTGCCATTGTGCTGTCTTTTCCTCCTGAAAAGAGTACAGCTGCTTTCATTTGATAAACCTCTTTTATTTTTTGATCTTTCTTTTGGTCCTGCCCAGAACTTCATGTATGCTGTCAATAAAAACACCTGCAAGGCCTGTTAAAACTCCAAGGATTCCACATACCAGGACTACGTTTGATTTGTTGGGCAGTGCTGATTTTAAGGAGTTCATATGTTCCTCCACAGGACCGCTCACGTTGGTTATCACCACACCCTCCTGCTGGGATAGATTTCCAACAACAGAGTCAACATTTGATGTATCTGTGGTTACAGAAACATGCGCACTGCTGTATCCCATATCCAAACCACTCACGAGCATCATCCATGAATCTATCTGGTTTATCACATACTCAGGATCGGTTCCATTTTTAACCTGCAGTATCATGGTGGTGTTTGATGGTATTTGAAGTGATGTTATGTTACTGTTCAGTGCAGGTATACGGGATTGGAATGTCTGCTGCCATGTGGGCGACATTTCAGCGGTTTTAATGGTTATTGCATCATTTTGGACATCCTTCACCCCATGTATTTGTTTGGTGTTTTCAATGAAGTTTGTGATGTTGGTCTTGGTTGAAATGTTAAGTTCCACAACCTCCTGACCGTTACCTGTGAGTTGATAGGCAGATTTTGCAATGCTGGGAATGTCATCAAGCACTGGGGCTACAAAAAATACACCGCCAATTACTCCAACTATGAATCCAATGAATATCACAAAAAGAAGATTTCTTTTACCTATTTCCGGCGTCAGAAGTGCTATTGAAAATACGAAGACCAGTGCCAGTAGGAATAGTACCAGCATTATTATGACTGCGAGTGTTCCCATGTTTTTCCCTGTATAATTTTGTTATTCCTCTTTGATGTAAATTGTTGTTTCCTATGTTTCCTGTACTATCTTTCCTGTATTGGCATCAATATATAGAGTTTTTGATACGGCATTGTTCTTTGAAAGTGGAACTATCCACACGGAAGTTTCAGCACCATTCACATTTATTGAACCCTGAGTTGGATCTCCAGCCGTGTAACCCGATCGTGACTGCTCTGCAATGTTCTTTGCCTGCTGAGATGTTACTGTTGTGTTGCTGGATGTTGTGTTGTTTGAAACTGTGCTGTTATTTGATCCAGATTGTTGAAATGGGACAGCAACAACATCAGCAGACTGGGGCTCGTCCTGGTTCTGGGTTGTGTTATTGACTGCAGCACCCGTGAACGGATGGTAAGCATAGAGCACCACAATTAAAACCACCACTGCAAGCCCTACAAGGGCCTTCTGTTCTTGGGTTAAACTGTTCCATTTGTTTTTTAGATCTTTTAGGTTCATTTTTAGTCACGTTAATGTCAAATTTTAGGATGTTGTGCTCTTATTTGGAGATATTTGTATAGTACCATTATTGTTTGTTATAATATATGAAGAACCACTATTTAGAGTGGCACTCTCTATATTTGTTGGTATTAAATTGACAACCATATTCTGATTTTCGCAGGTAACTGTTACGGTATGTGTACTGCCATTTACATTTGCAGTAAGGTTAGGTGTAGATGGAATGGTTAAGTTGATTGTGTATCCCGGGCCATTTGTATAAACTGTATTTACAGCTTCAGCTATATTTTCTCCCTGCATTCGTGCCTGGCCGAGGTTTCCAGTCTGATTTTGTTGTGATTCATTGGAGATAAAACTTACAAATCCTGTCATGATCACTATGGCTATCAGGGTTACAAATATTAGATCTGCACTCATTTGTCCTTTTTTATCCATAACTTCTCATCCTGCATAGTTGTAGTTATCTAAGAGTTTGAAGAAATTCATATAAGCTGGGGATAAATAGAAAGGTGCACCTCTAGGATCCGTAACTTGAGAAACATCACCAGTAACCGTGTTTGTAGTTGTTATATATGTACCCCCAATGCCACTAAAATACTCATGATCAATACAGGATGTGGCAACATTTCCGTGTTCTTCCTTTAATGGATCGTCAATTATAAAAGTGCTCATTCTGGAAGCATTAGGTTCAGATGTATCCACTTTACCTCCTTCCAACCTATCAAAGAATGAAAGTCCGTTGGGATCTGGGAAATAATAAGGACGAGCTTCCGATTCAGTTAAATTCTTCCCCTTTAAACACTCATTAAGATAATTTAATTTTCCAGGGGATATGTTGAGAGCAAAATCATATGGATCATTTACATTGTTTGGATCATAGTAAGGGTACTCGTAAATAACTGAGCTTATCCGGGCTTTGGTCTCCACCCAGATGTAAGGATCTTCCAATCCTATAATAGAGACATAAATATTCTGTTGAGGGGTGCTAAAGCTTAAGGACTGATTGTTTTGTGTAACTTGAATATTTACAGATGATACTGTAACGTTAAATCCAAATGGGTCACTTTGAACTATTTGAATATCACTTTCTTGAAATATGGTTTCAGGAGAATTACCATTAGGATCAATAGGAATATCTTTATTGCTGGTTGAGGGTCTTAACGTTATGTTTCGACCTGTTTGTATTTCAAGTTGCCTGCAGGTGCTGGTAAGATTTGAATTGAGTGCGGGTAATATTTTATTATCTATAATATACTTTTTACTGGTTCCAGGGGGGAAATACGGTGGATCGGTGTGAGTTAAGTTGTAATCATCTATAACTTTTCTTGTTGCATTGTAAGCTCCATTTCTTCCAGAATCAGCAACATCATCTTGTATTGCTCTAACTATGTTAGTACCAACTGAAGATGTAACATCTCCACCTATAGCCAAAGCTGCTAAATTGTTAACTTCATTTATTATGTTTCCAAAGGAAACAGCGAGTATGATAACAGGTACAATCAACAAAAGAGTTAGAGGCGTAAATGCGTATCCTTTATCATCCATTTTATCAACTTCTTATTCTTGCCATAAATCCAGTCTTACAGGAATGGAGTTAGGTGTGTCCCCCGTGTAAATGGCTTCTGTTTTTATTAAACTTGGATTAATGGATATACCATAGCTTAATAATGTGTTTATAAGGTTTTGTCGTGCATTTTCCTTTGCTTCCTCTGCAGTATTTGCAAAACCACTTGACCACGAATTCTGCAGGAATTTGGGGTAGATGACACTTATTCTGGTTCCTGAAAAGATTTCAGGGTTTGCATAAGTTTGGACGCTTGTACCACTTCCACCAAAGTCTCCTGATTCATAAGAGTATCCTGGAGTTACACTCACAGTTAAACTATAACTTCCTGGAACTAAATCATATGACCCATTTGAATTTACCTTTGTGATAATATGTTTGCTTGCGGCTGCATCAAGGTCGCCTAAATTTAAAACATAAGGGATAGGGCCGTCATATAGGGTTGAAGTTGAGCTATCTTTTTGGCATGTAACTTTTATACTTCTACTATCTGTTCCAGTACCCACAAATAACAGGGCTTCTTGAGCTTCATTGGCTATGTTGAAAGTTTGAGTTCCAGTTCCAGTATTAGAACTGTATTGTTTACTGGTAAAAGGAAATGTATCCCATTTTATAGGTAACTGACTGTATGTTATCGTAGAATAACAATCTGTAAGTCCCACAAGGTCATAATCATCACCCGGGGCGTTATCCCACAGTATAATCCTGACTGTATTATGGCCTGCAGTGAGATAAGGAGCTATATTAAGGATTCCTGGGATATTACCATATCCTCCATCAGTTCTTTGAGTATAATCCCATGATGTGAATACTGTCTGCCACGTTCCATATGAATTTTTGACCTGAACTATAGCTCTATCACAACCACCAAATCCATTTACAACAGTATAAGCATCAAAAAGTCTTGTATTGGTAGGTAAATAAACATCACAGGTTGTTGCAACTGCAGATCCTCGGGAATCTCCTGAAGGGATACCTGTTATTACAAAAGGTGTACCTGTATCAATATCATTGGACTGGAGTGTATTCCAACTTATTGAACGAGTTGGTGTACTTGTTATCTGTCCTGTGTTTAAATCATATAATAAACTATTGGTAGGGTTACCAACTCCTGAAATGTCACGAAAACTGGTTGTATTGGTAAGAACACCTTGTGGAACTTTTATGGAGGTTGTGTAATTAGCTAGTATTGAAAACCATGGCATGTACTGTCTGGAGTGCACATCATCAAAGTTAATGTAAAAATTGTTCAACCCAGAAAGTAATTCTGAACCGCTAATACTTCCTAAATAATTATACATTTCTCCAGTACTTGGTGAAGCGTACTGTAAATCTGTAAAATCACCGCTGGCTATGTTGTGATTTGCTGTGTTACCATTGAGTACAAAATTTGCACCGTAAGCACTATCCTTCCAATATTGATACCAGCCTTGTTGATAATAATAACCTCCACTGGAACCCAATAAAAATTTAGCTCCATTTATTGTTCCATTGCTTGGAACACTGAAAGATATAGGTGTTGGTGACCGCCCACCGGCCCAATAAGGGTAACGATCAAGTCCAGAGTTCCATCCAGAGTTCCATGGATAAAAGTTCTGCAACCAGTTGTGGAAATTCCATACTGTGGTTACTTGGGTTTGATTTTGATCAACAAATTTCACTTCTTCCTGTTTGTAATAAGCCCTTCCAACCCATCCTTCCTCTGGTCCTGAGATAACCTTGACTTTGGTTGCGACATCTTTACGAATAGAATTATTATCTCTGTTGGTTATTGTGGTTGAGCCTATTGTTAATTTGTAACCTACATAAGAGGGTATCATTTGATCTAAAGTATCTTTTAACTCAGCATTCGTATCATTTTTAGCCGCAGTATTGTTACTTGAGTAAACTACGGCAGCATCTCGTAACTGACCACTTTGTTCCATTGTTTCCAGCACACTGTCTGCAAGTGCTTCCAGGTGTTCATGGCTTTGTCCCTGGAAAATTGGAAGTGCAGCGTAAGCCACAATTGAAGCTGTTATCACTATTACAACAACTAAAGCTAAAGTCGCATCTCCTGTGAATATAAAACCTTTATCATCCATGATATCACTTTACTTTGCCCATAAATAAAATATGAACTTGCACTTTTTTGGAACTACAGTGTCAGCAGTTATATCATCTGCAGTAGCACTGTTTTTAACAGTTTGAACTATGTAGAAGTCCATTGAACTTGGAAAACTGCCTGTACCATTTAGGGTTACAGTATTGTCATAAAATTTTGATTTATCCGTTTCATTCAAGTTCAAATAACTTGGATCTATTTGATATGCTTCGGTTATATTTGAAGAATCAAATGGTATCTGATTCGAGTTAATATTTACAGTAATTCCTGTAAACCCATTGTTTACCATTAAAATCCAGTAATCGTAGCTCTGATTAGAATCATAACTTGTTTGGAAGTTGGAAGTGTCAATTGTGTACACCCTGGTTTCTCCGGTGTATTTAATATTTTTTAAAGAACATAATGTATCAAACTGGGAGAAAAGAACGATCCTTTCAACTCTCATAACATCTTTTGCGCCATTGCCTGCTGAAGAGTTGCCAATAAGACCCACCTGTTTGGGATCTTTTAATGTGAAAACTTTTACACAAAATCCGTACTGATTTCCAACCATTCTCTGCAATGCTGAACTGTTACGGTTTCTATTATAATCTGCGGCTGCAGCAGCAAATTTATTTGCGGATATTGAGCTTTCAACAGGTTTACCTGTACCTTCATTATAATTTGCAAGTCCAATTGTTGTGTTATCTTTTATTCCAGTTTTATCCCAATTTTGAGGAGTTCCTGATGTTGCAACAAGGGCGTTTGCAGTGTCCTGTGCAACCCGATCCATTGAGCTCTCGAAAATTGTGTCCTGGACATTGTACAGCATGTTGTCCATATCTGCTGTGACCATGCCTAACATTATTGTGAGGGGAATAAGTGCGAGCAGTAAATCAAGAGAAAGTGCATAGCCTAATGAGTCCTTTCTTATCCTTCGCAACTATTTCATCTCCACCGCATCCGCTCTTTCTATTCAATTGTTAGATAATATGACTGCATAATATTTATATATCTTTTTAACATAATACTGTTTATAATGTTATTATTACGAAATCTGGGCCTGAAAACTTAATTTCAGTCTTTTTTCATCTTTTTTTCATATTCTCTGTTAAATCTTTAATTAAATATAAGTTAAAACAGTAAATAATATACGATCAAAGGGATAGAAAAAGAACTGATAAAAATGGATGGAAGGGGACAAATTTCAATAGAAGTTGTATTCTTTATAGCCATTGTGGTGGTTATAGTGCTCGTTTTTGCCAGCATCATAGGTGATCAGAACGAGCAGAACATGGTATCCTCTGCAGTTAAGTTAGGAGCTGAAAACGCCACAACCAACATGGTGATAACCAATACAGGCATGACACCTGTGAGGGTGACCAGTATTTCAATGGTTGCAGATGGAACAGCTGAAAATGTGACAGTGAGATTTTCAGGGAGTTTAACTGATACACAGAAAGGAGTTGTTTTAAACAGTATAAACCAGTCGTTGGTTAAACAGGGCTATTCTGATACTTTAAGCAACACTGCAAATGTTCTAACTTTATCAACAAAGAGACATACCTACACTATTGGATTTTGATAGAATTTCCATTAAAATCAATTTTTTTTATTCACTAAACCTCATTATATCAATATTAACAAATAAATAATTTAAGGGAATCTTAATGGAAGAAAACATTGAAATAAACAAACACAAGCGAAAAGTCAAAAGATGAGACATTTACATAAGCCTTTGCTTTATAATAGTGGGAGTTCTATGGTACGCTGTTAACGTGGGAATCATTCCTTACATATACATCCAGAGCAGCTTGGACCCATCATAGTGGTGTTAATCGGACTTTTAATTTTAATAAAATCAGTTTAAGTGAGATACATAAAGTTAAGTTCCAGCAAGATATAATGTCACTTACCAAAAATAACTTTTTAAGAAAATAACTTTTAAGATTTTTCAAATAAAACCTAAAAATAATTCAAAAAAAATTAAGAAGGTAATAATGTGCGAGAACTGCTCAAAAAACTTACAGATGCATCAGGAATCTCAGGATTTGAAGATGGAATCCGAAATGTGATAATAGACGAGTTAAAAGACCATGTGGATGGAATCGATGTGGACAACATGGGAAACATGATAGCCACCAGAAAGGGAAAAGAAGGCGGTAAAAAAGTCATGCTGGCAGCCCACATGGACGAAATAGGTCTTATGGTCCGTTACATTGACAAAAACGGCTTCATAAAATTCTCCAAGATTGGGGGAATAAACGATCAGATGCTCCTGAACCAGGAGGTCACAGTGAAAACATCCAAAGGTGATGTGATTGGGGTTATAGGCTCAAAACCACCACACAGAATGAAAGAATCTGAGAGAAAGAAGGTACTTGGTTACGAGGACATGTTCATAGATATAGGAGCTGCAGATAAGGAAGAAGCCGAAAAAATGGTGGCCGTAGGCGACCCCATCCTGATAAACCAGGACTTTGCAGAGCTTGGAAAATCCCTTGTCAAGGCAAAGGCACTGGACAACAGGGTTGGCTGTGCAGTTCTTGTTGAGGCCATGAAACAGCTCGAAAGCGATGCAACAGTTTACGGTGTTGCAACAGTTCAGGAAGAGGTAGGACTCAAGGGTGCCAAAACATCTGCATTCAAGGTGAACCCTGACCTGGCCATAGTCCTTGACGTTACAATATCAGGTGACCATCCAGGTGTCAAGGAAGAAGAAGCACCAGCAAAGGCAGGAAAGGGTCCTGTCATAGTGCTTGCAGATGCAGGTGGAAGGGGGATCATAACCAACCTCAAGGTCAAGGAACTCCTAACATCAACGGCAGACGAGGAAAAAATACCCTACCAGCTCGAGGTCAGCGAGGGAGGCACAACCGATGCATCCGTGATACACCTCACAAGGGAAGGAATCCCAACTGGAGTCATATCACCTGCAGCAAGGTACATACACACCCCTGTAAGTGTTATAAATGTTGAAGATGTCGAAAATGCCGTGAAACTCATCGTGGCTGTGCTTAAAAGGATTTAAAACATTTTAAATCCTTTGACTATTTAATTTTTGAATTTCCCTTTATTTCCTCTTGATTTCTGTTTCTGTCTTTTAAAACTTTCAAAACATCTTTCTGGGAAATATTTTAATTTTTTTCCACGAATTTTTAAATGGATTAAACCCTCTTTAATCAAATTTTATTAAGTATTACATCTCCAAATAAATTCGAATATGTTAATAAGTTGGCAATGAACAATTGAAATATTCTGAATAATTTTAAGCTTTTAAGGCCTTATTTAATCATTTTTAGCTCATCCACAAAGTTTAAATAGGATCGGCGCCCAATGAGAGGTATTCACTATTTCAGGTAGTGAACCAGATCAGACGTAAAATTAAAAAATATTTTAAACATCAGGAATATAAGTTGCATCTCTTTTTTGACTTATTTGATCGATAATTTGAAAGAATTTTAGTTAACTTTTTAAAGAGAAAGATCACTATCTCCATTTGAGAAATTATCTACTTTGAATGGATTCTACTTTAAATGGATAAATTATCTAAAGATTGTCTATTTTGGGAATTTTTAGTTCCGTTCAAGTTTTTTGAAAGGTTATCTGTTTTATGGAAATATTCATGCCCATGTGAAGGTTCTATTTTCATAATTTAGGAAGATTGCTCCATTAGTGGTAACTATCTAACATTAATGGTAACTATCTAAAATTCCATAAAATATTTTTGAGATTAAGATTTAAAAGAGGAGTTGATATTATTTCGGAGGATATTAAACCTCATCCGAGGTTAAAACATGCTATCGTTTTTGTTGCATGTTTAATTACATTTTTACCTGCAGCAGCAGCCGCAGACGGTGCTTATAACGTGCAGGTAACAAAGGATTATGTTAAAGCCACAGCAAAATGTTCAGATGGAACAAGTGGCTACTACTATCATACAGCTACATTTAAAAATTACTGTCCGCACTGCCACAGCTACGGAACCCTGACTTTCAACCCGAAGGGGACAGCTGAGGGAGAATGGACTTGCAGTGCCTGTGATGCAGATTACTGTGCAGCTGATGGAAAAGAGAAAATATCTGGAAGCGGTTATTATTTAACAACCTACAAACCGCCGGCAAAACAGGTAAAAGCAGCAGTGAAGGTGGAGCCTCAAGCTAAAAGCCAGGAAGTAAAGGCAGAGCAGAACCCACAAGAGGTAAAAATAGAGCAGAACCCACAAGAAGTAAAAATAGAGCAGAACCCACAACCCGCAGTAGAGCCGGCAGCTGAACCACAAAAACCTGTCGATCAGAAAACCAAAATGGTGAACATTCTAAAAATGTTCCAGGGTAAAAGCTTTCTGGCTCACGGCCTTTAAAGATTTAAATTTTTAATTCAGGGAAATTACCATTTCCCCTTTTTTTAAAAAACTATTTTTTACAGTCTAATTTCATGCAGTACAGTTTAACTGCGTACAGGAGTATCCCATTTTTTTTGCAGGTTCACTCTGAATCCTGTTCCACTCCAGATGTTATGTTAATGCCCTCAGAGTTTATCTCGTAGGTTATAAACTGTGTTGGTGTTTTAGTACTTCTCATTTTCACAATATCCATAACGCGTTCCCTTTGACCTGTGTATGGATTTTCACGTTTCATTAGTTTGAAGGCACCGTAAACTGAGAAGAGTGCTATCCCATTGAACTCTTCAGAAGTTGCACTGTCAAGTATGATGACAGCTGTGATGTCACGCTTTTTGAGCTCGTAGACCAGAAGATCCAGACGGTCCCTGAATTCGTAGGGTGTTAACTTGGCGGTGTAACTTCCTATGTTGTCTATTACAACAGTTTGAGTGTCATCTGGCAGGTCCTGAAGGAACCTGGAGAAGTCTCCCTTCAGGGATTCAATGTCTATGCTCATCTCAGCTTCAGTGACCTTGGCCCTCAAACTTGCAAGCTCTATGATACTTAAATTTCCTCCATCCCGCAGAACTTTAAGGTCCCATCCAAAGGCCTTACTCTGGGTATCAAGATCTTTCCAATCCTCTTCTGTTGTGATATAAGTGGTTTTAAATCCTTCTTCACAGCTTGTTTTTGCAAACTGAAGTCCGAAGATGGTTTTACCAGAACCTGGGTCTCCTGTTATCAGAATGGACCTTCCCCTGGGGAATCCTCCCGTGATCCTGTCAATTCCTTCTATCCCTGATTTTATCCTTTCCAATTTTTACATCTCCTTTACTTATAAAATTTGAATACACAGCTGTCTGCAGAGTCAGCCATGCAGGTTTTCTGTTCAACGTTTCCTTTAAGCTGGGTCCATGTGAAGCTTCTCATGATTATTGCCCTGCATATAAGGCAGAACATCGGGCTTGATTCTTCTTCTATCCATGGACAGTTCATGAGTTTAATGTAACTTTCATTGTGTTTTGAGCTCACACCCAGGTTCATGAAAAATTCAGCAAGCCACGAGATGTAACACTCAAAGAGATCATTGTCTCCAGAACAGGTTTCAGCACATCTTTCAAGTTCTTCTTTGAATTTTGGTTTCATGTTCCTTTCAAAACGGTCAGAAAAACTTTTTGCAATGCTGTTCCGGATCTGGGGTGGAATGTTGGATGCAAAAACAGGCAGCGCACTTAAAACAAAGCTTGAAAGTTCTCCTCTGGCCTTCTCCTTCAAAAGCTCTTCTCTTTCTCTTTCAGCCTTTCTACGCTCTCGTATATCTCGAAATATCAGTGCAACCCCCAGAATTTCCCCATCTTTGTCCTTGATTGGGGCACTGCTGTCGTCTATGGGCACCTCGCTTCCATCCTTTCTTATGAGGAGGGTGGCTTCGTTCAATTCAACCAGGATGTCATCATGAACAACCTTTGCAACGGGATTTTCAAGAGGTGTGCCTGTTTTCTCGTTTACTAACCTGAAAATATTTTCAAGGGGTTTGCCCATGGAGTCTTCTGGATCCCATCCTGTAACCTCAGCTGCAACAGGGTTCATGAATTTTATGTTTCCATCCCTGTCAGTTGCTATAACAGCATCACCAATACTTTTAAGTGTTGTTGAAAGCCATTTTTCACTTTCTTTTAGTTTGCTCTCCATTTTATGTTTGTAGAGGGCCATTTCAACAGCACTGTGAAGCTCCCTGTCTTCGAATGGTTTGATTATGTAACCGAATGGCTCTGTTACCTTGGCTCTTTTAAGGGTTTTCTCATCTGAATAGGCTGTAAGATATACAATGGGTATATCATGGGCGTTCTTTATCCTTTGAGCCGCTTCAATACCATCTATCTCTCCCTTAAGAACTATGTCCATTAAAACCAGATCAGGGGTGGTTTCTTCAGCTATTTTAACTGCCTTTTCACCAGATGGTGTGACTGCAGTGACTGTGTAGCCCAGGCTCTCAGCCCGCTGCTTTATATCCATGGCAACAATGCTCTCATCTTCAACAACAAGGATCTTTACATTCGACATGATTTCCCTTTATAAACTTTTAGTTTTTTTACGCATCAATTTCTTAATTTTCGTTGAATAAACCTAAAATCCATAATTCATCTGTTAAACCCATTATTTATTACCATTTTATCTGTTAATACAGAGATTACATGTATAAACTTCATAAGTTTTATTTATTGTTCTAAGAAATAAATCTATCCCTTATTTCCTCTTCAATATAGTGTGTGGATTATTAATAAGTTCCTATCTTCTTTATACCTATTTTACATCTTTTTATTTAGTGGATCATGTTACAGGCTCTAAATAAATTTGAATAATCAAAAAAAAAAATGAAAAGAAGGGAATTAATAAAATTAGGATTAATAAAATCAAAAAAGAGATTTTACTCCTTAAAAATCTTGTTCCATAAGAAAAACCTTTTTAATCTACACCATCCATTTTATGGAGGTGTGCATAGATATTTCTGGCCAGATTCTTGCTTATGCCCTTAACATCTGCGATTTCCTGAGCACTGGCCTTTTCCAGGTTTTCAAGGCTCCCAAAATGTTTAAGAAGATTTTTTTTCCGTTTAATCCCAACCCCTGGAACCTCGTCAAGGAGGGAGTGTTCCAGTTTTTGAGAGCGCAGCTTCCTGTGGTAGCTAACTGCAAACCTGTGTGCCTCATCCCGAACCCTCTGCAGAAGATGCAGAGCCTCAGAACTTCCAGGTAAAATGATGGGGCTTGAAAAATTGGGTATGAAAACATGTTCAAATTCCTTTGCAAGCCCTATAACAGGCAGATCTATCCCAAGAGATCTGAAAACTTCCAGGGCAATGTTGAGCTGACCCTTACCCCCATCAACCAGGACCAGATCCGGTTCGGATTCATCTTCCCTTTTCATCCGTCCATACCTTCGCGTTAAAACTTCTCTCATCATTGCATAATCATCAGGACCTGTTGTATTCACCTTAAATCGTCTGTAACTACTTTTTTTAGGTGCACCATCCTCAAACACCACCATGGATCCAACTGCCATTTTCCCGCTGATGTTGGAAATGTCAAATCCTTCAATGCGCCTTGGAAGTTTGGGTATTTTTAAATAGTTTTTAAGGTCAAGAAGAGCTCCCTTAACCTCCTGCTGATGTTTCAGGATGATCTCCGCATTTTTAGCAACCATCCGGACCAGCCGGTATTCCACACCATTTTCAGGTACCTTAAATATCACTTCATCCCCCCTTTTTTCAGAGAGCCATTCCAAAAGGAGTTTTTCATCGTCAACCTCACCAGGGAGAACTATCTCAGCTGGAACGTGCCTTGGTCCGGCGTAGTACTGTTTCAGGAATGCAGATAATATTTTTTCTCCAGATGTGTTTTGTGTTCCGCTCATAAAGAAATCATCCTTGCCCGTGATCTTACCGGACCTTACAGAGAAAACAACAACACAAGCCATTTTTTCATCACTTGAAAATGCAACAACGTCCTGATCAAGGTCGCGTGTAACCTCCATTTTCTGTCTTTCAAGCACTTCCCCTATGGAGCTTAGCTGATCCCGTATAACCGCAGCTTTCTCAAACTCCTGGTTGGAGGCAGCCTCTTCCATGTTGCTCTGGAGCATGCTGATGATCTTGCCATATTTGCCCTCAAAAAGGAGGGTTACCTTATCAACCTGTTTTCTGTAGTCTTTTTTACTTATTTTGCCAATGCAGGGTGCGTTGCAAAGCTTTATCTGATAGTTTAAGCAGGGTCCATCCATTCGCTTGCAGTCCCTTATCTTGAAGAGGGTCTTTAAAAATTTAACCAGCTTTTTAACGGATCCAGAGTCTGTAAACGGCCCGTAATAATAGGATCCATCGTCTACAACCCTCCTTGTAATGAGAATTCGTGGATAATCTTCCTTTGTCACCTTCACGTAGGGGTAGCGTTTATCGTCTTTAAGGCGTATGTTGTACCGGGGCATATGCTTTTTTATCAGGTTAGACTCCAGTATGAGGGCTTCCTTTTCAGTGTCCGTTACCATGTACTCCAGGTGGTGGAAGTGCCTCATCTGTGCCCGTGTTTTTGGAGAATCGATGTCATCCTTGAAGTAGGATCTTACCCTTTTTTTAAGGGATTTAGCCTTCCCCACGTAGATAACAGTATCCTCAACATCTTTCATGATGTAAACGCCAGGTTTATCCGGCAAATTCTTTTGTTCTCTTTTATCTGCCAATTTTCATCCTCATTTAGATTTTTTTCAGGTTTTCAATGAATTGCATTTGTTGACCTGTTGCTGCCCAACTTTTATTGGTTACTTGGTGGTTACTTAAACTAATTTTTTTCCTGGTGAAATATATATAGGTGAAGTTAGACATCTATTATTCAACCTAAAAATTTTACAAAAAAATATTTCAAGAAAATTCATAAAAATTAAAATTCAATTAAAATTCATATATTTAGCAGAAAATTCATATTTAGCAATTACAAAATTTAGATTTAACAGTTAACCTAACATGTTTAATGGAAGCTTTTATAGATTTATAGAAAAATATTTTTAGCAGGATTAAGCTGACATACCTACTTTTTGATCGTTCTTTTTTTTTGATTAATTATTTCTGTTAGTACCTAGAAGCAGTTAATAAACTTGGTAAACTGTAACTAAATTAGGTTTATTTTTTAAAAAGAGGATTTAAAAATGACCGGATTTAAATTGGAATCATCCTACAAACCTTTAGGAGACCAGCCAAAGGCTATAAAATCAATTTCTGATGGAATAAGAAGGGGTTTAAAGCACCAGACACTTCTCGGTGTTACAGGGTCAGGTAAAACCTTCACAATGGCTAATGTTATAAAAGAGGTTCAAAAACCAACCCTTGTAATATCTCACAATAAAACACTGGCTGCACAGCTCTACGAGGAGTTTAAAGAGTTCTTCCCGGAGAACGCAGTGGAGTACTTCGTAAGCTACTATGACTACTACCAGCCAGAGGCCTACATAGCCCATACAGACACCTATATAGACAAGGAAGCTTCTATAAATGAGGAAATAGACCGTATGAGGCATTCAACAACCCAATCACTCCTCTCAAGGGATGATGTCATAGTTGTCTCAAGCGTTTCATGCATATATGGTATTGGAACACCTGAAGACTACGGTGGATTTATATTATCCCTTGAAATTGGTGATGAACCTGGAAGGGATGAGATATTGACCAAATTGGTGGAGATGCAGTACGGTAGAAACGATATAGAATTTGTAAGGGGAAAGTTCAGGGTGAGAGGGGATGTGATTGAGGTATTTCCCGTAAACAGCTTCACAGCCATACGAATTGAACTTTTCGGTGATGAGGTGGATGCAATATCCATCATAGATCCCCTTATGGGTAAGGTTATCAAAGAAGTTGAACGCATAACAATATTTCCTGCAAAACACTTTGTAACCTCTAAAAAGAAATTGAACAATGCAATAAAAGGTATTGAGGAGGAACTTGAAGACAGGTTAACCGTTTTAAAATCCCAGAACAAGCTCCTCGAGGCCCAGAGGCTGGAGCAGAGAACCCGCTTTGATATTGAGATGCTCCAGGAGATGGGTTACTGTACAGGAATAGAGAACTACTCAATGCACCTTTCAGGCAGAAAATGGGGTGAAACGCCCTACACACTCCTCAAATATTTTCCAGATGATTATCTCACCATAATCGATGAATCACACGTTACAATACCTCAAATTGGTGGAATGTACGCTGGAGATAAGGCCCGTAAGGATTCACTCGTTGATCATGGTTTTAGACTTCCATCTGCACGCGAAAACAGGCCACTGAAGTTTGAGGAGTTTGAAGGGCTCCAGAACCAGGTGCTCTACGTTTCTGCAACCCCTGCCAAGTATGAGCTTGGAAAGAGCCAGAACGTTGTGGAACAGGTAATAAGGCCAACAGGACTTGTGGATCCGGAAATAATAATTAAACCAGTTAAAGGACAGGTTGACCACCTTTTGGGAGCTATACATGAGAAGGTTAAAAAGAATCAGAGAATTTTGGTAACAACCTTAACCAAGAAGATGGCAGAGGACCTCACAGATTACTACGCAAAGATGGGGGTCAAGGTTCGCTACCTGCACTCTGAAATAGGCACCCTTGAGCGAACAGAAATAATTGACGACCTCAGAAGGGGAGAGTTTGACTGTCTTGTGGGTGTGAACCTTCTAAGAGAAGGCCTGGACCTTCCAGAGGTATCCCTTGTGGGTATACTCGACGCTGACAAGGAAGGATTTTTAAGGTCCCAGTCAGCGTTGATACAGACCATAGGCAGAGCTTCAAGAAACATTGACGGTCAGGTTATTTTATACGCAGATGAAATAACAGAATCCATCCGTTCAGCCCGAGACATAACCAATCACCGTAGAAAACTTCAATTAGCCTACAACAGGGAGCATGGAATCAATGCAAAATCTGTTGTAAGGCCCATAAAGGAGAAACCAAAAACAGAAAATGTGAAGGATATAAACATTGAAGATGTTGAAAACGTTCCAGAGGATGAACTAAACCTTTTAATAAAAGATTTAAAACAGGAAATGAAAAAGGCAGCCTCAAAGCTTGACTTTGAAAGAGCCGCCAAGATAAGGGACAAGATACTTGTTTTAGAAGGAGTTTCAAGCTAATGAATAACAACAAACTGGATACTGAGAAATTGAGTGTTGATAACATGAGCATGGGTATCGATGAAAACTTAAATGGTAACATACTGGACCCCAGAAGGGGAAACATAACCATAAAAGGGGCAAGGGAGCACAACCTCCAGAACATTGACATTTCAATTCCCAGAGATAAATTCGTGGTTATAACAGGTATAAGCGGTTCAGGAAAGTCCTCCCTTGCATTTGACACCATCTATGCTGAAGGACAGCGAAGATACGTTGAATCATTATCAGCCTATGCAAGGCAGTTTCTGGGGCAGATGAAAAAGCCTGAGGTGGACTACATTGAGGGACTCTCACCTGCAATATCCATAGACCAGAAAACCACCAGAATGAACCCAAGATCAACAGTTGGAACTGTAACAGAAATATATGATTATTTAAGACTTCTCTTTGCCCGCGTTGGCACTCCCCACTGTTACAGGTGCGGTAAAGAGATATCCCAGCAAACTGCAGGCCAGATAGTGGACACCATCCTCCAGGAAGAGGAGGGCACCAGGGTACGGATACTCGCACCAGTTGTGAAGGACCGCAAGGGAGAACACCAGAAGATATTTGAAAACCTCAAAAAAAAGGGATTTGTACGTGTAAGGGTTGATGGTGAAGTTTCAAGTCTTGATACAGATTTTAATCTGGACAAAAAACGTAAACACACAGTTGAGGTCGTTGTGGATCGTCTGGTTATAAGATCCGATGTTGAATTTAAAAGGAGACTTGCAGACTCTGTTGAAACAGCACTGGAACTAGGTGAAGGCTTGATGGTGGCTGTCTACGGTGATAGCAGCAGTCTCCAGGAGAAGGTTTTCAGCGAACACTTCGCATGCACAAACTGCGGTATAAACTTTGAAGAAATAAGCCCAAGAATGTTCTCATTTAACAGTCCACATGGTGCATGTCCAGAGTGTAACGGTCTCGGAAGCAAGCTCGAAATAGACGCGGACCTTGTGGTTCCAGACAAGGAACTTTCACTGAATGAGGGTGCCATCCTGCCTTGGAGCAAGTCCAAACACAGGGACACCTATTACTATCAGATGCTGCGGGCAGTTGCAGACCGCTACGGCTTCAGCATGGACACACCCTTCAGGGATCTTCCAAGAAAGTACCAGGACATAATCCTCTACGGGTCAACAGACAGACTTGACTTTGTGTTCCAGAGAAGGGGCAGACTTCACAAGGTGACAAGGAAGTTTGAAGGTGTTGTAAGCAGGATGGAACGCCTCTTCATGGAAACAAAGTCCAACTACATGAGAAGCTACGTTGGCAAGTTCATGAGCGACCGCAAGTGCCCGGTCTGTAAGGGAACCAGGCTGCGGCCCGAGAGCAGATCGGTTACAGTTGGGGGTAAAACCATATCAGAAGTAACTGCAATGCCAATAAAGGATTCAAAACGCTTCTTTGAGGAACTGGAGCTTTCCAGGATGGAAATCTACATTGCAAAGGAGGTACTTAAGGAGATAAGGGAACGTCTGAAGTTCCTTGTGGACGTTGGTCTGGGCTACATAACCCTTGACAGATCTTCTGGAAGTTTATCCGGTGGGGAGGCCCAGAGAATACGTCTTGCAACCCAGATAGGTTCTGGCCTTGTTGGGGTGCTCTACATACTCGACGAGCCCAGCATAGGACTGCATCAGCGGGACAACGCCAGGCTCATAGAAACACTGAAGCGGTTGAGGGATATTGGAAACACCTTGATAGTTGTGGAACACGATGAAGAAACCATACTATCAGCTGACTACGTTGTTGACATCGGCCCTGGTGCAGGAGAACACGGTGGAAAAGTCATAGCAGCCGGAACACCTCAAGAGATAATAGAAAACCCTGATTCAATAACTGGTCGATATTTATCACGCAGGGAAACAATTGAGATACCAAAAGAGCGCACCAAACCCAACGGAAACTATATAACTGTTAAGGGTGCAAAACAGAACAACCTCCATGATATAGACGTTAAATTCCCGCTGGGCGTTTTCACCTGCATAACAGGGGTTTCAGGTTCTGGTAAAAGCACATTAATAAACGACGTGCTCTACAAGGGCCTCTACGAGAAGATCAACAACAAACACGTGAACCCAGGAAAGCACGACGATATCTTAGGGGTTGAAAACATTGACAAGGCCATAATAATTGACCAGTCGCCAATTGGAAGAACGCCACGTTCCAATCCAGCCACATACACCGGGGTCTTCACCTACATCAGGGAACTTCTATCAGAAACCCCTGAATCCAAAAAAAGAGGCTACAAACCCGGAAGGTTCAGTTTCAATGTGAAAGGCGGAAGGTGTGAAGCCTGCAGCGGTGATGGAATAATAAAGATAGAAATGCATTTCCTTGCGGATGTTTACGTCCCGTGTGAAGTCTGCAACGGCAAGAGATATAACAGGGAAACCCTTGACATCCGTTACAAGGGCAAGAACATTGCAGACATCCTTGACATGACAGTTGAAGAAGCATTGAACTTTTTCAAAAACATTCCACGCATCCATAAAAAGCTCAAAACACTTGATGATGTTGGACTTGGATACATAAAACTTGGCCAGCCAGCAACAACGCTTTCAGGCGGGGAAGCTCAACGTGTGAAGCTTGCAAAGGAGTTGAGCAGGCAGAGCACAGGTAAAACAGTTTACATACTTGATGAACCAACAACTGGACTGCACTTTGTGGATATTAAAAAGCTTCTGCAGGTGCTTGGCAGGTTAAGGGATTCTGGAAACACGGTGATTGTGATAGAACACAATTTAGATGTTATAAAAACAGCGGATTATATTATAGACCTTGGTCCTGAAGGAGGAGATGAGGGCGGACGTGTGGTTGCAGAGGGAACTCCAGAGGAGGTTGCAGCAAGCGGCACCCTCACGGGAATATTCTTGAAAGACGTACTTCAGGGGGTACCCTCCAGTTTAAATGAAGTTAAATCCCTTGACTGTGAGAAATCAGCATCCAACAAGTGATTTTTTTTTCCATTTACACTCTCTTTTTATTTTTTTATCTCCCTTTTTTATCCTTTGATCCTTTTTTTTATACAAATGCTTGAAATTGCATTTGGTCATGAACAACAGTTTAACCACGAACCTCATTTGGATCAAGTGTTCAAGTTTGGGCAGGATATTATATTAATGAAAATGAATATATTAACATTATAAAGTAACATTCTAAATAAAATGGAAAAAATACAGGTTTTTGTTCAGTTGATCTTCATTGGTTTGCATCTTGAGGTGCTTAGAATGGGAAAAAATCGTGCTGGAGAAGTTTTTATCATTAAAACAGATGATAGGACTGAAGGTATAAATATGATCCTTGAAAAACTGGATATGGACGATTTTAATGGAAAAAATGTGGCCTTGAAGGCCAACTTCAACAGTGCAGATCCATTTCCAGCCTCAACTCACATTCAAACTTTCCAGACCATTTTAAAGAAACTTAAAGGGGCAAAATCGGGTAGAATAATACTTGCAGAGCGCAGTGGAATGGAAAACACACGTGAAGTCCTTGAAAAATTGGGGATTTTTGATCTTGCTTCGAAGTTTGGTTTTGAAATAGTTGTACTTGATGAAGAAGGTGTTGATGGCTGGTTTAAAACAGAGAAAGATGGAAATCACTGGTTCAATGGATTTTATATCTCTAAGATATTTCTTGATGCAGACAAGGTTGTTCAAACATGCTGCCTTAAAACCCACAGGTTTGGGGGTCACTTCACACTTTCCCTTAAAAACTCAGTGGGGCTTGTCGCTAAAAGGGTGCCCGGAGATCATCACGACTACATGAGCGAACTCCATACTTCGCCCTTCCAGAGGCTCATGATAGCTGAAATAAACAAGTACTATCCAGTTGACCTTGTTTTGATAGATGCAATGAAAGCTTTCATTAATAAAGGGCCTGAAACTGGTCTTGTAGTTGAACCAAATCTTATTATTGCAGGGAAGGACAGGATAGCAGTTGATGCTGTTGGAGTTGCAATTTTAAGGTATTATGGCACCACGATGGAGGTTTCAAAGGGCAGGATATTTGAACTGGATCAGATAAGAAGGGCAGCGGAACTGGGTGTTGGAATCCAATCAGCAGATGAAATAGCTTTAACACCGGTAAATGAGGATAGTCAATTAATTGCAGAGGACATAGAAACTATAATTGAAAAACAGGGTTAAATAACTGGGAAATGCTGATAAATCCCAATAAAATCTATTTTCATTGATTTACTACCTTTTCTTTAGCTCCACCTAAAAATTGGGTTGATGCTTATTTATAAAATGGTTCTTTATAAAATGGTTCTTCCCACTTTTTCCTTTCCTATTAATTTTCGATATTTTTGGTAAAACTTCTTTTAATTTTATTAAATATATTCAATTTGGAGTTAACTGAATTAAAGGAGTGTATACTCAAAATATACATTTTTTTTGATGAAACACAAATTATATAAAAAGTTAAATTTAAAGATTCAAGTAAAAAAAGGATGGTGCTATTGAAATGAGTCTCATAATAACTTACATTGGAAGCAAAGGCTGCGTGATGATAGCAGACAAACGGAGAATTGGGTTTCTGGGTGATGAAAAAAGTAGGGAAGAATTAGAAGAAGAACTGTATTCTGGAGCCATTAAAACCGATGAAGAACTCCGGAAAAAGGCATCATCCCGTGGAATAACCCTGAACATAACAGACAGTGCAGATAAGATCTGGGAAAATGGAGACGTTGTTGTTGGAGAAGTGAGATCCAAAACCCCATTTGAAACAAAGAGAAAACGGATTTACGGTACAACAGGAGCCTACAACCTGGTTGAATTTTGGGGCTCTGAAATAAAGCAGGTTAAAACTGGAGAAAGTTCCATACTGGTAGTTGGAAACAGGATGGCCAAAGAAATCGCGAACAAATACATACAAAAGCACTGGAAAACCAAAACAAACCTGAAGAATATAGGGGAACTTTTAAAGGAAGTTATGGAAGAGGCGGCATCAAAAACACCTTCTGTAAGCAAAAAATACGACCTGATCATTAAACATGCACCTATGAACGTGAAGGATGCAAAAGAACTTTTAAGAACCACAGTGATAGAAGATTCCAAAGAACTTAAAAAATGGCGAAAGAATCTGAAAAAGGAAATGAAGGAGAAGACCAAAGAAATTAACACCCTATCCAAAATTGTAACCCAAGGCTCAATTGGAAAAGTTAAGGATATCCAGGGAAATAAAGTTAAAATAACCCTGAAAGAAGGTATTGAAGCCTTAAATGTCAGGTTCAAGCCAATTGCAAAGCCGGGTGAGCAGGTTAAAATGGAAGTGAAGGATCCATCTGCAGTTAAAATCGGTGATGAAGCAGTTATAGAAAATGAAAAGCTCATAATCAAAGGCACAAAAACCGAACTCTTATCACAGGTCATTATCTGTAAAACAGATAGTTGAAATAGAGTATGGGATGATCTAACATAGATGATCTACATTTAGGATCCGTATATTTAAAACTTACAAAAACATTTAAAACTTACAAAAACAATTTACAAAAATTATTTTCAGCTATTCCATAAAGAATAGAGTGCAGCATTTAAATCCCAACAAACATAATTTAAAAAAAATTTTACAATCAATAAAAGGTGACAGAATGCAACTAACGTTTTTAGGAAGTGGTGGCGGACGCTTTCGCGACCATAACTCAAAAAAGGATGACTGGCGGATTTAGGATAGATGATATCAACGGGAAAAACATCCACGTGGACCCCGGCCCCGGCGCACTTGTTAGAAGTTATCAGTTCGGCCTCAACCCCCTGAATCTGGACTGGGTCATGGTTTCACACTCACACACAGACCATTACTCCGATGCAGAGGTGCTGCTTGAAGCAATAACCCGTGGAATGACGCGTAAAAAGGGCACCATCATTGGAAGTAGAAGTGTTATTGAGGGCTATAAAAAATGGGGACCCTGCATATCCAAATACCACCTCAGCAAACCCAAGGTTGTGATAATGGAACCTGGAGATGAGAAAAAATTTGGAAAGATTGGTGTAAAAGCCACAAAAACCATCCACGGAGACCCTAAGGGAGTGGGATTCCAGTTCAAATATGAAAACTTCACGCTGTCCTACACTTCAGACACAGAATACTTTGAAGAACTTCAAAGGGAACATAAAGGTGCAGATGTTCTTATAGCAAGCGTTATAAGAGCTGGAAATGAGAGGATAAGGGGGCACATGTGTGCAGATGATTTTGGGGCACTTGTGGATGGAGTATCACCCAAACTGGCAGTGATGACTCACCTTGGAATGAAGTTCATAACAGACAACCCTGAAGGGGAAGCCCGCAGAATAACCGAGGAAACCGGGATAAAAACCATAGCCGCCCGAGACGGAATGAGACTGGATTTGGATGAGTTTCTCTCAAAACAGCAGACTCTGGATGAGTTCTGAACTTTTTATCTACATTTTCTATTTGTTTAAATTTTTTAGCACCTAAATTTTTAAGGATATGAAATTCACATGCGATACATTTAAATCCAATCAAATGAAAAATACTAGCAACACGCCTCGGTGGCTCAGTTCGGTAGAGCGCGTGACTCGTAATCTCGTGGTCGTGGGTTCAAATCCCACCCGAGGCTTATAATCTCTTTTTATATGATGTTGCAAAGCCCTAAAAATGAAGATCTACTTTTTACAGATCCCTCACTTCATGAACTATGGATAGTTATTCATTGGAGATTTACAGATCTCTTCATCAAAACAGATCTCTTCATCAAAACAGATCTCTTCATCAAAAACTTTTTTTTGCAGCGTTATGGGAAGCAGAGTACATCTTTATGAACATAACTGTTTCAGGTATTTCTTATTAGGTTTACTTCAACCTGTCTTTGATGTGGAATTCTAGTTGTGGTTGGACTGTTTCAAGTGCATTAAAAAAGATGATAATAAATGTAAGTTCCATTAAAAAAGGTGAAATAGTATTTAAAACCACTTAAACTAGGTTAGTTAAGCATAGTTCAAATGGACAACTGGCATGGATTGATAAAACCACCCCTTATCAGATGATCCGCCACCACAATTGCAACTGCAGACTCAGCAACTGCCGTCACCCTTGGACAGATACAGGGGTCGTGTCTGCCCCGGATTTCAATTTCAGTATCCTGCATTTTTTCAAGATCAACTGTTTTCTGGGTTTTTGATATGGATGGTGTTGGTTTCACTGCAATTCTGGTAACAATTGGCATTCCATTGGATATTCCACCCAGCATTCCTCCAGCATGGTTTGTTTTGGTTTTAACCTTATCCCTGGCCATGAGGAATTCATCGTTCATCATGGAACCTGAAAGTTCTGCAGATTGGAATCCTGCCCCTATCTCAACACCCTTCACAGAACCTATTCCCATGAGGATCTTGGCAATATCTGCATCCAGCTTGTCAAATACTGGTGCTCCAAGACCTGCAGGCGCGTTTAACACAATGGTTTCAACGATACCTCCAACAGAATCTCCCTTTTCTTTGAGCCTCAGGATCAGATCCTCCATCTCTGCTGCAGCTTTTAGGTCTGGGCAGCGCACTGGATTTTGATCCACGTTCTTTTTGATGCTTTCAAATTCATTGAATTCTTCTCCTGAAACACAGGATTTACCTGGAACGGTTTCTTCACTAAAAACAGTTTTTTTGGCCTTGATATTTCCAACCTGGGTCACGTAAGCAAGCACCTTTATGTTTAAGGTTTTAAGCAGTTTTTTTGCAACTGCTCCTCCAACAACATGGCCTATTGTCACACGGCCACTGCCGCGACCTCCACCACGGTAGTCGTAGTGGCCGTAACGGGCTTTCCATGTGTAATCTCCATGTCCCGGTCTTGGTGTGTTTTTCAGGCTTTCATAGGCTGATGATTTCATGTCTCTGTTTCGAACCACTGCTGTTATGGGTGCTCCATCGGTTCTGCCCTGGAAAATGCCCGATAAAATTTCAACCTGGTCTGTTTCGCTTCTGGGGGTTGTTATTTTACTTGTGCCGGGTCTTCGCCTGTCAAGTTCTTCCTGAATGTCCTGTCTTGAAAGTTTTAAACCTGCTGGGCAGCCATCAACAATGGCTCCAAGGGCAGTGCCATGGCTTGAACCGAAGGTTGTAACTTTAAACATTTTACCTGTGGTGTTTCCTGACATAAATTCACCTCCTCCATTTATGGATTTTATTTATTTTTCATATAATGCTTGATTGTATATTTTGTCAATTATGACACTATTTAGAATGCCTTCGAGGCCAGAACGCTTCCTTCTCTTAATGTGCATTTATAACATTTAATTATCATTCATGGCATCTATTATTATCTAATCTATATTATCTGCAATGCTTATTTTAAATGATTCTGTCTACGGTTTTCATCTTTTGTTCTCATGACATAACTGTTCCATGGGGTATTTATAAGGGGTTCCTAGAGAACGAGTTTACTGTGGCTGATGGGAGTGTTAACCGCTTTAAATATGAAAAAATTAATTTAATCTGGTTTCTGATAAAAAAAACTTAAAAAATAGGATATATTCAGGATATATTCTCTTTTTGCTTTTGGATGAATGAATTGTTGGGGATTAAAAGAAAATTTAATGGAGGAAGAAAAAACAAGCGACTTTATTTTTTAAACTAACCCCTGTCATTTTTTCATTTTTCCCCTCAACAATTGACCTGGATGGCTGCTACCAAATTGTTAGTGGTACATTTTTTTAGTAATACCTTTTTTAGTAGTACATTTCTTAGTAATTAAGGAGCAAGATCTGAATAATTTATGGACGTAACTCCTTTAAACAAAGACTTTTTTTCCACCCATATTATACACATTGATTTCTTGTTAAAAGTAGTTTTTCCAAATTTAAACCCAAATTCACTCCAAATTAAAAATAGAAAAAAAGGTAAAATTTTAAAAAAGGAGATTGTAGACGACCACACAAAAGGTTGTTGTGTGATCATCCCTTTCTTTTGTTTGAACCTTTCTTTTGGAGTGTGGTGTTCAGTTTTTTTAAATGTACTAAAAAAAAATTGAATACCATCCAACTCATTAAGGATAAGTCCAATATAAATTTTTATATTTTTATTTTTATTTTAAAAAGTTATGCTCCTCCTTAACATGAAAATTAGGAGAATAGCAAAGGTAAACACAACAATTGTCCCGTTAACAGATCTGGATAAGGTTTCTTTCCTTGACAGTGGCCTGTTTGTTTCTTCAAGTTTTTTTTACACATTTGCAACAGAAATCAATTTTCCCAGGGTTTTCAGCCCCAAAACATTGGCAGTATTTATGTTCTGGCTTGGACGTGGTAAACCTTTAACTTATATTTCTCATTCCTAATTTGTGGGTTTCAAGGGCGCTTTACAATTTGACAATATTTTTTGATTCATGCCTTTTTTTGTAAAAATTTCTATTGAGAATCATCAAGGCCCAATCATTGAATTGGCGAAAATGTTCATATAAAGCCGCATCATATCTATGCATATGAAAGCTCATCAGTTGATTAAGATATACAAAAAACTTTACCATCTCTACGGCCCACAGGGATGGTGGCCTTTAACAAGCTATGAAGGTACAAATCCAACAAAAACAGGCTTTGTAAGAGGTTACCATCCAGGAAACTATGATCTACCTGAGAACAGACAGCAAATTTATGAAATTATGTTGGGGGCTGTTTTAACCCAGAACACGGCATGGACATCAGCGGAGCAGGCCCTGATCAACTTGAAAAAACTAAATGCTCTCTACCCTGAAAAACTTCTGAAACTTGCAGATGAAGATTTAAAAGGAGCCATAAGATGTGCTGGATTTTTGAATCAGAAGGCAGTTTACCTCAAGGAGTTAACACAATTTTTCATATCTTTGGAGGGCAGAACTCCAGAAAGGAAGGAACTGCTGGCTGTTAAGGGTGTTGGAAATGAAACAGCTGATTCAATTCTTCTCTATGCATTTAAAGAGCCAGAGTTTGTGGTTGATGCCTACACAAAAAGGATATTTTCGCATCTGGACATTGTGGATGGGGGCACAGGTTACATGGAGGTGAAGAAACTTTTTGAGTCCAGCTTACCCAGAAATACTGCCCTCTACCAGGAATACCATGCCCTGGTCGTAGAACACGCCAAGCATTACTACAATAAAAAGCCCTACGGTGTGGAAGATCCATTGAAAAAGATTTTAAAGGGATGAATTGAATTTGGATTGGAGTAGATAAAAAAATATTTAGATGCCCGGAAAGCATTCGCAGAACTGAAAATTTTGGGGAGTGTTTTTGTAAAATTTTATCTATAAAAAAAATTTTAAAAGCTTTTATTTTTATATTTTTCTGTATCATCATTTTGATTTTTTTCTGCAGGATGAAAACTACATTTTTATAAGTTGTTTGAATCAATATTAAACTAAATCAAAAAATTTTTGTTAGAAACAAGTTTCAATTTAAATTTAATTTCTTGGTGTGATTAAAAATGGAATTTCCAGTCACAAGGATGCGAAGATTAAGGAAAAGTCCCCAGATAAGAAATATAATGAGTGAAACAAAGTTAAATCCTGAAGACTTCATATACCCCATGTACGTTAAAGAGGGGCTGTTTGACGGGTATCCTGAGCATATAAATACCATGCCTGGTCAGTACAGGTACTCTGTAAACGATCTTGTGAAGAAGGCAGGAGAACTTGAAGATATGGGATTATCCTCTGTAATGATTTTTGGACTGCCACTTGAAAAGGATGAAAAAGGTTCAGAGGCCTACAACAAGGATGGAATAGTTCAGCAGGCAGTGCGCCGCATGAAGGAGGAAACAAACCTTATTGTGATGACGGACATCTGCATGTGTCAGTACACATCCCACGGCCACTGCGGAGTGGTTAAAAATGGTAAAATACTCAACGATGAAACCTTGAACTACCTTTCAAAGATTGCACTAAGCCATGCAGAGGCAGGAACCGATGTTGTGGCACCTTCAGATATGATGGACGGCAGAGTTGGGGCCATGAGAAAAACGCTGGATCTGAACGGCTACTACGACACCATCATAATGTCTTACGCTGCAAAGTACGCCTCCTCATTCTACGCACCCTTCAGGGAAGCTGCATGCTCGGCACCGGGTTTTGGAGACAGAAAAACCTACCAAATGAACCCTGCAAATATCCTGGAAGCTTTAAGGGAGGTTGAACTTGACATTGAAGAAGGTGCCGATGTGGTAATGGTTAAACCAGCCATGCCATACCTTGACGTTTTAAAAGCTGTTAAAGATGAATTTAAGATGCCAACTGCGGCCTACCAGGTGAGCGGTGAGTACTCAATGCTTAAAGCAGGAATAGATGCAGGTTACATAACTGAAGAGTCTGTATATGAATCCCTCTTATCCATAAAAAGAGCAGGTGCAGATCTTATAATCAGTTACTTCGCACCAGACTTTTTAGAGGGGAAAATCTAAAAATCTGGTTTAAAACCTCTTATTTTTTTAGTAAAACTGAAAGATTTTTTTTATAAGGCTAAAAGGAGAAATACATTTTGGATCCAGAATTTGTGGCAAAAACAGCTCAGATTGCATCGGTTCTTGAGGTCAGTGGATACCCAAAACCAGGAAACGTCCACAGAACACACGACTTTGACGACATGATTTTTGAAGATTTCCTTATAAGCGGCGTTGTTATTGGGGACACAATGAAAGAAACTGCAGAAAGGGGATTAAAATACTGTAGATCGGAATCTTTGCCTAAAATTGAACTTGGAAAACTCATAAAAACAGCGGTCTCCCAGACCAATAAATGGATTGCAAACAACACGAACCTGGGCATTGTAATGCTTCTAACACCAATAGCAGCTGCAGCAGGTATGAGCAGCAATCTGGTCCAGCTTAAGGATAACATCAGCAGGATAATGGATTCAACAACACCTCAAGATGCTGCAAATCTTTACGATGCAATAAACATAGCTGATGCTGGTGGAATGGGTGAAAGAGATGATCTGGACGTTGGAAACGACAGTGCAAAGGATGAACTCCTTGAGAAGGGCATCAACATGTTCCAGGTCCTGGACATATCCTCAGGGTGGGACATGCTCTCATATGAACTTACAAACGGCATGCCTATAAGCTTTGAAACAGGTTTTCCAGTTTTCAGGGGTGTTAAACCAGCTCACGGCACCAACAGCGCCACTGTCCAGACATTCTTAACCATACTCTCCAGGTATCCAGACACCCTGATCTCAAGGAAATACGGTAAAAAGAGGGCAGAAAATGTTTCAGGGGATGCGAAGGCCGTGTTAGATGAAGGCGGAATTTTGGGCTCTGATGGATTTTCAAGAGTTGCCAGATTCGATGAAAAACTGGTGCAAAACAGGTTGAATCCCGGTACAACGGCAGATCTTACAGCATCATCAATAATGATAGCTCTTTTAGAGGAGTTTGGAAATTTGGGGAGTGAGTAAGGGAAATTTAACTTTAAAATTTCCACTTTGAAGTTCCGTTTCAAACTTTTTTTTGACAATAACTATTTTTAAAAAGACGTTAAATTAAGAATGAGGAGAAATATCATGCTTCAAAAAGTCATCGATGAACTACACATTTACGAGAAAAAAATACTGAAGGTCCTTGAAGCCTCAAACGGTGAAGTGTCGCCTGAAGAGGTTTGCAAAGCCCAAAACATGAATATAAAATCTGTTATGAGTGCTGCAGGTTCCCTTGCATCCAAAGACATTATAAACGTCCAGAAGGATGTTGAAAAGTTCGTTTTTCTCACCGACACAGGAATGGAATACGCAGCAGAAGGACTTCCCGAAACCAAAATGTTAAAAGCCTTAAATGAACATGAAACCATTCACATGACGGACATGGCCCAAAAATCCGATATAAAACCGACTGAAGTTAACATAGGAATAGGATGGCTTCTGAAAAAAGGCTGGGCAACCGTTGATAAAGGAAACATCAACCTAACGGACAAGGGCAGAAGCGACCTGTCTCTGGAGGACAGCGATGAACATCTTTTAAAACTCATCCTTAAAAGCGGGGAACTCTCAGTTGAGGACGTACCACAGAACCTTAAAAAATCCCTTAAAAATTTGAAAAAAAGGAAAAACATCGTAAAGATCAACAAGAAAACCACCCACATACTGCAAATAAAAGAAATTGGGAGAAAAATCCTGGATGTGGGTATTGAAATAAGGGAAGAAGCAACCCAGCTCACCCACCAGCAGCTTAAGGACGGCTCATGGAAATCACTCCAATTTAGGGGTTACGATGTGAATGCAGAGCATCCTGAAACATTTCCCGGTAAAATACATCCACTTCAGGCTGTTATCAGCGACATAAGGGAGATCTTCCTTAACATGGGTTTCACAGAGTTCAGCGGAAGCATACTGGAATCTGCATTCTGGAACTTTGACTGCCTTTTCCAGCCACAGGATCATGCTGCAAGGGAAATGCAGGACACCTTTTATGTTAAAAACCCTCCAAGGGCAAAACTACCCTCAGATAAACTTGTGAAGAGGGTTTCAAGGGTTCATGAGGACGGAGGAGACACGGGTTCTGAGGGCTGGCAGTACCCATGGAATATTGAAATTGCAAAACAGTCAGTTCTACGTACCCATACAACCTGTTTATCCGTGAGATACCTTTCCCAGCACAAACCACCCCTTAAGATGTTTTCTGTTGGAAGAGTCTTCAGAAGGGAGACCATAAACTACAAGCACCTTCCAGAGTTCCACCAGGTTGAGGGGATTATTGCAGGGGAAGACATAAACTTCAAAAACCTCCTGGGAATACTCAAGGAATTCTACCGCAAGTTAGGCTTCAAAGTAAGGTTCAGACCTGCATACTTCCCCTACACTTACCTGTCAACGGAGTGCGAGATCTACCTGCCTGATAAAAAGAGCTGGATAGAGCTTGGAGGCTCAGGCATGATGAGGCCTGAGGTTTTAGAACCTTTAGGTATTAAAACACCTGCACTGGCATTCGGTCTTGGAATTGAAAGGCTTGCAATGATAAGGTACGGAATCAGCGACATAAGAATGCTTTACAAGAGCGACATAGGCTGGCTTCGAAGACTGCCCGTTACACAGGGCGTGAAATTGGATTAAACTTTAAAAAGACTTTTTAAAAAGCCTTTTTTTTAATGAAAACGTTTTATTTTTTTTTATTTTTAAATGTTGTTTACGTCTTCATTTAATTTTTATTTTAAAAATTTGGCAATTTCTTATTTTTAAATTTCTTATTTTTTAATAATTTTCAATAATGAAAGGTAAGAAATAATGAAAGGTAAGAATTTTTTTCCATCTACTCTTAAGGGTTTTATCTTCAAAAAAAAGAAGAGAAAGATTTTTGGTTTTTTAACTATGTGCTGTTTCACGTTTTAAAAAGGTGAAAATACAAACACAACTGTAAGCATCACTGCTCCTACTGCAAATGAGAAGTCCAAACCAGATATCAATGTAGATATTTGCTGCGTTGAATCTGGATTAATGATGTTTTGGAGGTAGTTGTGCTGGCCGAAGGACATGAAGCTCATAAATAGAGATGAGCCAATTGCACCCCCAATTTGCTGTAGAGCAGTCATTATGGCTGGGCCTGAGGCGTAGTATTTGGAACTCAAATTTCCCAGTGTATTCGTTTGGTTTGACATCAAAAGGGCTGATCCAACGTATATGCCGCAGGTCATAACTAGCATAGCCATGAGGGTTGTTGAAGCTGAAAGCTGTGGGAAAAATATAAGGGAAATGCACATAACAGCAAGACCTGAACTGATGACAATCCTTGGGCCCCTCTTGTCGCAGGCTCTTATCTGTTTACTAGTGCAAAGGTTTAAGTAATATGCGGTGTTATATTTTTAGGTATGAAAAGTGATTTGGTAGGTATGAAGAGTGATTTGGTGTTGGAATTGTTTATTTCAAATGAAGAAAAGGCTTTGAATTTTTTTAGGTGTATAAGATGGTCTAACGGCGTATATTGTCCTGAATGTGGGTCTTATGATGTTTATAAGCGTGGTTATGTTTACAATAAGCGAGTTAGGCGTTATTCTTGTAATGAATGTGGTAATAACTTCACAGATTTCTCTGAAACAATATTTGCCAACAAACACTTACCTTTAGGTGAAATGTTTTACATAATATTAAATCAGGATAAAAAAAGTGTAAATCAGTTATCAAAGGAATTAGGTCATAAATGGGAGAGTATTGACAGATTATCCAAAGAATTCAAGGAATATCTGGAGAAAAACACGAAAGACCCGGTTTTATCTGGAAAAAATAGAAATTAGATGAAAAAAAATGTACCAATCTTCAGGGCGATAAAGGTTTAAAAAAACACCCCACGATGTAGAGGCCTTAAACATAAGAGGAAGAGGCACATGGAAAAAAGACAAACCACCAATAAATCACCATAACGGAAAGAGGAACAAGAAATACTCTTCTAAGCGTTGAAAAAAAACCTCCTCCAAAAAAAATTAATACAGAATAAATTCAAAACACACTGCAAAAAGCCAGTAACAGTATTCACAGACGATTACACCATATACACAGGTTTAAAACAACATTTAAAGTACAAATAAAATTTTTACTCAAAGTTTTTCTTTAACACCAGCTCAAACCTGTTTTTCAATGGTTTCAGATTGCTGCCTTCTACTTTTAAGTCCACTGATCAGGGCCAGCATTAAAATGCTTACAGCAGTCATGGCCATGAAGGCAGACTCATGCCCTGCCAGCGTACCGCCCTGGGACCCTATGATTGCCCCGATGAGTGCACCGCCTGTAAGCTGGCCCACACTTGTGGTGATGTTTATGAATGCCTGGCCTGTTGCCCTTTCATTGGGAGGGCTCTCAACCAGCATGATGTACCTGGGAGGAGAACCTATGGCTGTGCTCATACCCACACCAATGAGAATGCCCGCCACTATGAATGAATAAAATGAAGATGCATTGGAACCCATGATGTAGAAACCCATCACCATTACAGCGGTTCCAGCAAACATAAGGTTTCTTGACCCAAATTTGTCCAGGAGTTTCCCAATAAGAGGTGCTCCTATAGCCATGGTTAAAACCACTGGTATGACCATTAAACTTGCCTGTGGTGTACTGAAAGAGAGAGCAGCAACAGCAAGAGCTGGTATAAATATTGTGGCTGCCTGACAGAGGCCCGTGCCGATTGATATGTTTGTCAGCAGTTTTATCTCCCTTTTTTTGAGGAGATTCACCTGGATAACAGGGTGAGGGGTCTGCTTTTCCACCTTCCACAAAACAGGGAGCAGAACCACGGCTGTTAAAAGGAAGGGCCACACGTAAATGGATGTTAAACTTGCGGTAAAGTTTGAGGTATCTATCTGGTTGACTCCGTAGGCGAGTGCAGCCACAAACAGACTTAAAACCAGCATTCCATGCCAGTCAAAGCTTATTGCACCGTCTTTTGAACCTTTGGGAAATATTTTAAGGCTTTCAATAATGATGGCTGCAGATATGGGAATGTTGATAACAAAGAGCCACTGCCAGCCGTAGCTTAAAAGCAATCCTCCAAGTACGGGTCCTAAAACTCCTGACAATCCCCAGACTGAGCTTATGATGCCCAATGCACTGCCCCTCTTCTGTGGTGGAAAGGTGTCGCCTATGAATGCATTTGCAACTGGGAACAGTCCACCGGCACCCATACCTTGTACAGCCCTTCCAAGAAGCAGCATGTCAAAGGAGAATGATGTTACTGTTATTATGGATCCTACAGCAAATATCAGCACGTCAAGGATGTAAACGATCTTCCGGCCGTAGATGTCCGATAATTTGGCCATTGAAGGTGTTCCAATCATGAAAAAAAGGATGTAAATTGTAAATATCCAGGATACGGCCCTTGAATTTACCCCAAAGTAGGTCTGGATTCCTGGAAGTGCAGGGCCAACGATTCCTATATCCAGAGAGCCCATGAAAACCCCAATGAAGAGCAGGATTAAAATCCTGTTTTTTTCCGTAAGTTTCATGGATCAAAGTTGTTTTTGGTGCCTTAAATAAACTTTTACTTGGAAGATGCAGAGATTTGCATTTTTTTTAAATGGAACAGTTTTTCATTGTTTTTTGGGATCCATTCTTTTTTGGCATGAAAAATTAATTCCTGAAAAAAGGGAATTTCTTAAATCAGCTGTAAATTTGTTGTCAGATATATATGTGGGAGCTGATTTTGAAGGATTTTCTGATTTTTTTTGGCAAATTTTTTAGGGGTAAATCTCTATAAATCTTTCTATACCTCTTCTTGTTCCATTTTTTTGCTTCAACTACTCCAGTGATGTTGAACTTCAAATTTGAGTTCAATAAATTAAACTTGTATAAAAAATTATATTTAAGAGGTAAGTTCAATAAATTGAACTGGTACAGTGTAATATATTTAAGAGGTAAGTTCAATAAATCATACCAGTACGATTAATTTAAGAGGGTGATGCTTTGCCAATACTTCCCCTAGGAATTCCACCGGAAAAATATTTCTACAACAGAAAGGACGAATTAAAACGGCTTAAAAATCATTTAAACGCCTTAAATGAGGATATAGCAGAACAGATTCTCATGACGGGATACAGGGGTGTGGGAAAAACATCCCTCCTGAAAAAACTGATAAATGAGGTTCCAGAAAACATTTTAGTGTCTTACGTTGACATATCCCGAATATACGGTATCCAGAAGGGGGAACTAACCGAAGAGCTGATACTCAGCGAGCTTTTAAGCTCAATGAATGAAGCTATTGGTAAAAAACGGATAAAATTCACAGAAAAAGTCCATGGTAAATTAAACCAGATTCTAAATGGATTAAAACTCAAAGAATATGATTTCAGGGAAGCTGGAACTTTACTTGGAATTTCCATACCCGATGTTAAGGACAACTACCTGAAACTCAGCCAATTCGTTATGCAGTTACCCCAAAGGGTGGTTGAATCATCAAAGGGTGAAATAAAAGGTTTTTTAATAGTAATGGATGAATTTCAGCTTATAGGAGAACTAAAAAAACCCAGTGCATTTTTCTGGATGATACGAAGTTACACTCAGGAGCAGAGCAATGTCAGCTACATATTCACAGGCTCAATTTCCAGAACAAGCGAAATCATAGACATGATAAACGGCCCCAACGGTGCCTTTGGAGGGCGGATGATCCAGTTCAACATCGAACCATTCACTAGAGAGGAAACCAGAGGCTACTTAACTGAGAAGGTTCCTGAAATAACATTTACAGATGATGGTTTTGAACGGTTTTATGAGTGCACAAGGGGAATACCTTCGTATATAAACACCTTCTGCAATACACTTTCATCTGGGGATGTTTATACAGCAGGAAAAGTTAAAGAAACCTTCTTTAAAAAAATGGACCAGATCACCGTTATGTGGATAAAGATCTGGGGAACCTTAACACCAAAGGAAAAGGAGATTGTGGTGTCACTGGTTGAAAACGGTCCCCAGACCTGGAGCAGTTTGCTTGAGAGTGTGAATTTTTCAAGGGCCAGTCTTGCCAAGTACCTTGATATACTCAAAAATAAGGGCATTATAGGATTGAACACGGAAAAAAATTACATTGTAGACGATTTACTGCTTTCAAACTGGCTTAAAACTAAAAGGGAAATGGATGGGTACTACCCGCAGTAGGGTATTGCGTGTAATTTCTACTGAAAAATGGTTCATGTGGATAACTTTTTCAAATTTATAATCCAAGAGAATTGAATAATCATAGGTGGATAATCATAGGTAAAGAAATAATTCACAATTATAACTAAAACTTTTTGAAAAATTTTGAAAAAATGGAATTCTTTTAATGATTTAATAATTTGTAAAAGCGAATTTTCAGGATATCTATTATGAAAAATGCTGTTAAAGCTTCTGCCCAAATTATTGCTGCTAAAAACCAGCCCATAGCTGGTAACAATATTCCATAAACAGTTATGAGTGTTGCAATAAGTTGTGTGCCTACAATGGCAATGAAAAGTTGTGGGGCTGGCCGGATCTCCCAGAAGTGACCCTTTGTTCTAGCCATAAATACTGTTAAGTGACCTGCAACAGACAGTTTAAGGTATATAAAAGATTGAAGAACAGGCAAAGATAATTTTAATATGTCAATTCCTAGATAAAGTACTAAAAATGATTCTATAACTCCCATAACTCCAAGAAATGTAGCTATAACTAAAATTATTCTTAGATCCCACTTTTCAGGTTTATTTGAGTATTTTACATTGTCATATGCAATTGTCATGATAGGTGCATCGTTTAAAAGTGCCAGTAAAATTATCATTAAGGCAGTTACAGGATAAAACTGGAATATAAGGATAGATAATGTAATGAAGAGCAAAACTCTAATTGTCTCGGTTATCCTGTAAAGAACATAATTGTTCATTCTTTGAAAAATTTTACGACTCTGTTTTATAGAATCAATTATTACTGAGACTCCCGGTCGTGTAAGAACTATTGATGCGGCTGATTTAGCTGCATCTGTAGCTCCTGCAACTGCAATTCCCACATTAGCTTTTTTAAGTGCAGGTGCATCATTAACCCCGTCCCCAGTCATACTTACTATATGATCCTTTTCTTGAAGCAATTCCACAATATGATACTTGTGTTCAGGAAAAACTTCAGCAAAACCATCAGTTTCTTCAACAATCTTCTTTGCCTTCATATCTGGCTTATCAACAAAATCTTCTGGAATGAGAATATTGGTTCCAAGGTTAACTAACTTAGAGATTTCTTTTGCAATTGCAATATGATCTCCAGTTACCATTTTAACATTTATTCCCATTGATTGAGCTGTCTTAATAGTTTCTGAAGAGTCTTCACGTGGAGGATCGTAAAGCCCAAAAAGACCCACATATTGCCATTTTCCAGATTTATCAGTTCTTGCGACACCAAGCGTTCTGTATCCCTTTTCAGCGAATTTATTCACATATTCATTCATTTTGCGGGAAATTTTTTCATCGTTCCCTGTGAGAGATAAAATAACCTGTGTTGCGCCTTTTGAAACTTTAAATTCTTCAGAGTTCTTTATTGAAGCTTCAGTACGTTTTGAAACTGGATCAAATGGTTTAAACTCAATTATTTCGTATTCTTTTGTTTTAAATGATTTTTCTGTGGCTTTAGACAATATTGCACTATCTATTGGATCCTTACTATCTTTCTGAGAAGCTAACACACCACATAAAATTACATCCTCCTCTTTAAACCCCCTGAATGGTTTAATTTCCCCTAAAGTCAATTTATTTTGGGTAATTGTACCTGTTTTATCAGCACATAGAACATCTACGCCTGCCATTTCTTCAATAGCCACTAACTTGCTTACTATTGCTTCTTTTTTAGCTAGGGCTACTGCACCAACTGCCATTGTAACAGAAAGAACGGCAGGTAAAGCTACGGGTATCGACGCAACCACAAGGACGAGTGCAAACTGAAGTGTTGTGAAAAAGCTTTCATGACGGAACAATGCCGCAATAAAAATGGATGTTACCATAATTGCAGCCAAAATAATGAGGTAGTCCCCAATTTTTATCACTGTTTTTTGTAGAAAACTTTGGGTTTGAGCTTTTTCTACTAATTGGGCAGTTTTACCAAAATAAGTATTCAAACCAGTTGATATAACAAGAGCATTTGTCTCCCCCTGAACAACTATTGAACTTGAATACAGTATACCTGAAATTTTTTTATCTATTGGTAATGATTCTCCGGTTAAAGCTGATTCATCAACGGAAATTTCATCCATTATCTTTGAATCTGCAGGAACAATATCTCCTGAACTTATGTGGATAATATCTCCGGGAACAAGTTCTTTTGCGGATATTTCGTGCCATTCGTTGTCACGTAATACTCTTGCTTTTAAAGCAAGCCTCTCTTTAAGTAACTCAATTGCATTATCCGCTTTATGTTCCTGCCAGAAACCTACAAACGCATTTAAAACCAGTAATGTAACTATTATCCCTAAATCTGCCCAATGCTGAAGTATGCCTGATAAAAAAATTGTAGTTTCTATAAGCCAGGGCATCGGTCCCCAGAAATATTTAACAAATTTGATAAGAGGATTTACTTTTTTCTCGCTAACACTATTTAACCCATACTTCTGGAGTCGTTTTTCAGCTTCTAAACTGGACAAACCATTTATATCTGAAGATAACCTAATTAATAACTCCTCAAAAGAACTTTTTTCTGATTCATCCACGCTTATAATCACTCTATCCATACGAAATCCCAATTTAACTCTTATGAAAAATTTAAGAACTATTGAGTTAACAAAAAGGATAGAAACTTACTTAAAAACATTATCACCTGTTGGAATTAAAAATTTTCCAGAAATATTCTAAATTAATATTTATTAATCATACCAAATATTCTTTTAGATTAAGATTAACCAAAACAATGCCAAAAATAATTAAAAAATTTTCACTTCTTGAAGTTCTTTTCTTGTTATTTCTGATTTTTGGAAATTAATTATTGAAATTAACTATTAAAGTTTGATCATTGTTCATTTTTTAGCCATTATATATGATAATTACAACAAAATTTATATCAATGTTACAACATAACAGAGTAATAACAAGTGGTTTATTCTTCCAATAACCTTTGGCGAATTGCATATGAAAAGAGGTTCTTCCTTAAAAATGGAGGAAGGATTTCCTCTTTACAATTATTTTAAAAACTAAGCTTTACACTACTTATTACAATGTGTGGATTATTAATCCAGATTATTAATCCAGTCAACAGGTCATGAAGATTCAGTTCCATTAGGATCTTCCCCTATTTGCCAAGTAGGAACGTGTATCAAGTAGGAACGTGTATTAGTATCCACATTTTCTAATTCTTAAAAAAAACATGAAAGAGTTAATGGGAGGTTGAAAGAAATGGTGGATATTGAGTTCAACATTGAAAATGTTCAGAAATGCCTATGCCCCGGATGCCCGGTGCAAGCCCAAAGTAGCTGTGTGAAAGAAAAACTGGACAAATTAAAGAGTATGAGTGGATCACCAGGTCCAGATGATGTTCCTGGATTGTACTGCTCAACAGGAAAAGCCAAATGCAAAGACCTTAACCCAAAAGAAATGTGCAAATGCGGCAAATGCGAAATTTTCACCAAACATAATCTAAGCCAGGGAAAACCCGCAGGATACTTCTGCGCAAACGGAAAAGCACAATAAAAATAACTCTTAATCCTTTTTTTGAACATATAACCAATTATCTTTTTTTTGAATATATAACCAACATTAATTCGGGATTTATTTTTTTATACTTTGTTATATCTTCTTTCAGGAGTGTTTTTTAAAATCATATTGATGCTTTGTCCTTTTATGGCGTAAAATCCCATGGTATTTATTTTAAATTTTTTTAAAGTCCTTTGCAAATTTGATTTCATCCAATTTCAAATTTCCTTGAATTTCTTCAATGCTACTGAGATTCCAGCGGTATTTCCAGTCTTTACATTTATTTATACTCGAATCCATTGCTGTTGATGGATAAATAATCCTTTTTGTTAGATTCTACTAGAGAATTATTCAGTAGTAAATGAGATATGTTCAGAAATAGTGAGATAAAACTTTGTATAAAACCTTTCTCCTGTTAAATACGAGCCGGATACTTCAACTCCTTGAACCTGATACTGAAGCTGGTACCACCATCCCTTGAAATTGTTATACTTCCATCAATCTGGTTTACAAGGCTGTTTACCAGTTGCAAACCTAGAGTTTTGGTGTTTCTAAAGTCCAGCTCTTCAGGGAAACCAACACCGTTATCTGTTACAGTTATAAAAAACTCATCATGGTCACGATCCAGCTTCACGGTAATTTCTCCCATTTCATTGGGAAATGCGTGTTTTATGGAGTTGGTTACCAGTTCGTTTATTATAAGGCCGCAGGGAACCGAGGTGTCCATGTTCAGGTGGATGCTCCCTCCTTCCGTTTTTATTTTTATCTTCTCAGGATCCTTCACGTAGGTGTAGACCAGGTTGGATACCAGGCTTTTAACGTAACCTGTAAAATCAATATTTTCAAGGCTCGCGGAGTTGTACAACTTTTCATGCACAAGTGCCATTGATTTCACCCTGCTTTGACTTTCTTTAAGGGTTTTAACAGCTTCTTCATCTTCAACATAGCTTGACTGAAGGTTCAGAAGGCTTGATATTATCTGCATGTTGTTTTTAACCCTGTGATGTATCTCACGAAGCAGAAGTTCCTTCTCCCTGAGGGATTTTTTTATCTTTTCTTCTGCATCCTTACGTTCACAAGACTCCAGAGATGTTGAAATCATGTTTGAGATGGACGCTGCAAAATCCCTGTCTTCAAAGCTCCAGCTTCTTTTTTTCCGGCTTCTGTGACATAGAACCCCAATCATATCACCGTTGAACCAGATTGGAACGTCAAGTAAAGATTTAAAACCATTAAAACGTGATATTTGAAGTTCCTCGATTCGAGAATCGCAAGTAACATCGGTTGATGCTAAGCTGCGGCTTTGGCGAAGTAAATCCAGATAATTGCAGATATCCCTGGTTTTAAATGTTTTTCCATTTCCATTTGACCTTCCCTTGAAGCTGTGAACACTGAAACATTCAAGTTCATCCTTTTTTTGGTTTAAAAACCATACACTAACCTCTGTCATGCCTAAAATGTTGAAATCCACTTCCAACAACTTTTTAATGGCATTTCCAAGCTCAGGGATGCTGTTTTTGGACAGTTCAAGAAGGGCCTTCTGTCTTCTAATGATTTTATCTGTCTTTTCCTTTGTTATTTTCTCCTGAAGCACCCTTTGAGTCACATCTTCTCCAGAACTCAGGGTACCTACCATGTTACCTTCAGCATCCTTTAAAATGGTGTTGTGCCAGGATACGATCATTTCGTCCTTATTTTTACCTAATATCCTGTTTTCAACATCTTCAAACTGGGCTTTGCTGTTTCCATCATTCAAACCCCTGAAGATGTTCTCTGTGTAAGCCCGGGCATGCTCTGGAATGAAGTTTTCAAACCAGTTCTTGCCTTTGATCTCTGCTTCGCTGTAACCTAAAATTTCACAGCCCTTCCTGTTGATTAAAACCACGTTTCCTGTTAAATCCAGAACAACCAACATGACTTCTGCAATGTTAAAGTACATCTCTGTCCTCTGCATCTCAGCTGTCAACGTTTTCTCTGCTTCAACCCGTTTTCTGATCTCTTCTTGAGCATCCAGGTAAAGCCTCCTGTTTTCATTCATGGATATTATCTGGCGGACAATCACAAGGAATATGATTATCCCCATTACAACCTTTGCAAGTAAAGCTGCAGTTGCAGGGATGTCTGATTTAATGTTAACCAGTATGTAGGAGGCACAGACCAGGAGAAGTGGAATGTAGGAGGTCCAGCTGAACTTTTCTGGATCCCTGGATTCAACTGTTTTCGGGATGCCGTTTTTCATTCTACCTCCCTGTATGAATCCTGCAATTCCAACCATGAGATTGGAAACCAGCCATCCCACATCAATAAGGCTTCCTTCAATGTAAACATTGTTTAACAGTAGGTAATAGAATGTAACGTTGGTCACAACGTCCAGGGTTAAACTTGAGACCAGCAAGATCAGGATCATGTCGGTTAAGTCTTTGATCTTGTTGAACACCAGATCGTAGGCTATGTAAAAGAGTACAAAGCACATTATAATGTATAAAATTGTTAAAAACAGTTCTAATGGATTTTTAGTTTTCATGACGTCGGGTGAGTTCAGAAAAATGCCCAGAAACAGTGCAGCAGACATGAGGACTATGACTATGTCAAGGAGGGTTCTGTACTTCTTTCTGTTTTTTGTCATCCTGGGGAAGTACAGGATTCCCAGTGCAAAAAAAGGGTAGCACAATATGTAAAACAGATCCGCACCTGATGGAAAGGGCTGGATTTTGAGTAAAATATTTGAAATAGTCCAGTTAAGATCGCCCATAAAATAAAGGGATTGTGCAATTAAAAGAAAAACCCATGGCAGGTAAATTCGTTTACCCAAATTTTTAGAGTTTTTAACTGCATAAAACAACCCTAAAAGGGCAAATAGATTAAAAATAGGTATAATTATGTCGCCTAATTGCATTCTAAGCTTTATATTGCCGTTAAAAATTGTGATGATTGCAACATAGCCCAGAATGACTGCCATTCCATAAACAGCAATGATGATCGTTGATTTTAGTTCCTGTTTTGAGATGTCCATGGTTGATTCCTGTTTTGAATGCTATCGGATATATGTTATAAGATCAGAAGATATTTAAATATTGATGTTCTAAAAACACGCCTTAAGTTAAATTTTTCAGGAAAAAAAATGGTTTTTGGAGTATAATACCTAAAATTAGTATGAAAATAAGGTTTTCAAGAAAAGTTAAGTAATAAAAATATAAAATTTTATAAGAAAAAAGGTTCAAAGATAGATACAATACATGGCGAGATCTCTATGGCCACAGACATTTACTACTTCTCTGGAACGGGTAACTCCCTGCACTTGGCAAGGGAATTAAAAAAACGCATTCCTGAAGCAGAGTTAATACCCATTGCAAGCCTTTTAAAGGGTAATGTTGTGAAGACCAGTGCAGAAACTGTTGGTTTTGTTTTTCCTGTTCATTTGATGATGGCTCCAAAACCCGTGAGAACCTTCCTTGAGAAGCTTGACTTGCAGGCAGACTATACTTTTGCAGTGGCAACGAGGGGAGGCAGCAGAACCAGGGCCTTTGCAGATCTGGAAAAAATTTTGAAAAAACACGGTAAAAGTTTAGATTCCTACTTCATCCTGAACATGGCAAATAACGACCCCAAATTTGAAAACTGGCATCAAACAACTGAGAGTGAGATGGCAAAATTGGAATCTGAACTGCAAAATAGGCTGAACCTTGTTGAGAATGTTGTTAGAAATAAAGAGAAATATAAAGAGGAAGATACCTATTTCAAGGTTCAAACACCCTTTTTTTCAGTTATCTCACCCATCCTCCCGGTTCTCAACAGGTTCTTCAACATTGAATTCTACTCAGACTCAAAGTGTTCTGGCTGTGGAACCTGTGAAAAGGTCTGCCTATCTGGAAAGATAAAGATGGTTGATGAAAAACCCGTATGGCAGGATGATGTCCAGTGCTACTTCTGCAACGCCTGCCTGAATTACTGTCCACAACGCGCAGTTCAAATAAAGTCTAAACTTCTTCTAAAATCTTACACCACTGAAAATGAGAGGTACCACCATCCAGAAGTGACAGCAGATGATATTGCAGGGCAAAAATAGGATTTAAACCTTAAAAATTAAAAGGGAGGTTTTTATATGGGCACGGAAATTTATTACTTTTCAGGCACTGGAAATTCGCTGCACGTGGCAAAGAAATTAAAAAAACAGATACCAGAATCAAAGTTAATACCCATGGTAAGCCTTCTAAACAGGGATGTTGCAAAAACCTGTGAAGAAACTGTAGGTTTCGTTTTTCCCATCCACGGTATGACCGCTCCCATTCCTGTAAAAAAATTCATTAAAAAGCTTGACTTAAAATCAGCTGGATACATTTTCGGGGTAGCAACGCGTGGTGGTACCAAGCACAGGGCATTCACTGAAATTGAAAAAATACTGAGGACTAAGGTTAAGAACTTTGATTCTTATTTTACTTTAAATATGATAAGTAACGACCCCAAACTTAAAACATGGCATCAGGTTACTGAAGATGAGATAACAGAACTGGAATTTGAACTTCGAAATAAACTGGAATCCATTGGAAAAATTATTGTAAATAAGGAAGTTAATCGAAAAGCAGACAGGGAAGGTGTTACTTTTCAGTATATTACCCCTGTTAATTTTTTATTGGAACGTCTTGTTCCTTTAGCTGTGTTTTTTGCAGAGTTAGAAGGATTAAAAGATTATTTTTATTCAGATTCAAAGTGCAAGGGATGTGGTACGTGTGAAAAGGTTTGTTTATCAGGTAAAATAAAAATAGTTAATAATAAACCTGTATGGCAGAGTAATGTCAAATGTTACATGTGCTATGCCTGTCTCATTACTGTCCTGCGCAAGCTGTTCAAATTAAATCTAAATGGTATATGAAATCCTATACTGAAAAAAATGAGAGGTATTCTCATCCATGGGCAACAGCGGAGGATATTGCAAGACAAAAAGAAGATTTTTAAGTTAAATTCTTGTGCCAATCTTAACCTCTGTACCAGTAGAAGATTCACTAAAGGAAGTCTGATGTTTTTGGATGGCTTTTAAATTTTAAATGGATAAGTTTAACGTCCTCAATTACTGTAGCCGCATTTACTCTCAATGGGAGTTATCGTTTATTTCTTATCTATTTACAGTTTTTATCAACAAACTTCAAAGCAGCATTTTATAATGTGGTGATCATCTCTTGTCAGGCCTGGGCTGATATCACTCTTAATTAGAGCTGATCTGTTGGGGACTTTCATAATAAACGTTTTGAATAGAGGAATTAAGTTGCAGAATCCAGAGAGTTTGAATCTAAGCGCAACAAGGCTGGTGGCATCAGCGGTTGGTGTTCTGGCCGGAGTTCTGGGTGTGGAACACGGTCTTTTTGAAATGCTTCAGGTAATGTTGCAGCTGGCGGCCTGATGGTAGATGCCATTGGTCCCGGTAGTGCGTTTCAAGGTAGTGAAACCGCTTTAACGTTAATTCCTAACTTTTTTGCAATGGGTGTTCTCGCAGTTAGCGTGAGCCTTGTGGTTGTGATCTGGGCTGCTCTATTTCTAGAGAGAAAAAACGGCGGATTGATCTTTGATTATTTTTTCAACTGTACGCTTCTTGTTGGGGGAGGCCTTGCACCCATATCACTTGGTATCATTGCAGCTATTGTTGCAACCCGGATCAACAGGCCGTTAACATGGTGGCAGCTGCATTTACCTTTTAAGGCACGAAAAATATTTTCAAAGCTGTTTCCATGTTTTCTGGTTGGCTTCTTGCTCCTATCCCTTTGTGACCTTGAAATTGCAGTCTCAGGAAATAACATGGAATTTTTCCCCTAAAACTGGCAGGATGCTCCCATATGAGAGCCTAGCCGAATCAAGACCACCACCATGCAGTAACAAAAGTGGAGCCCCTGATTTTTCTGTCCCTGATTCGTAGAACATTACCTGGATGTTACCAACCTTAACGGAACGTTTTTTGATCTTCATGGACTCCCTCACTCCATTCACAAGGTTTAAAGACATGTAAATCTAAGATGGATGTTGAATTTCTTTCTCTTTAAGTACTTGGTAAATCCCCAGTCTGGGTCATGTTTTTTCTGAGCTTCCACAAACAGAACAGATGAAAGCCAGTACCATTACCAGCAGCACAAACCAAAGCGGTCCAAAAACAAAGAAACCTTCTTCATCCTTCAGGATCCCATTTTTACCTGTTAACATGTTGACCTCCCTACAATAATAATCTTTTCAAAATTTTATTTGTATCAACCATGTTTATCATTTATGATTTAATAATAAAACACAACATTTATATAATTAAACATAATTTATAAGGGATTATATGGAAATGATTTAAATTTATTGAAATTGCGTCTAGAAACTATTGACATTTCTGTATTGAAAGTTGATGGGTTTTTCTGTTTGAAACCCCAACTTTTCTAAAGATGTTGCACATTTTTTTAAAATAGTGGAAACCTGGCTAAATGATTGGATAAATGTATATGCAATGATTAAAATACGGGTATTTTGCAGGTTTTTGATGTGGAAAAATTAGGGGATTAATGGAGATCTTTAGTTCGTTATATCAAGCTATAACGAAGTATGATTTGGTGGGTTTCAAAAAAGTATAAAAAAGATGGTAAATTAAATGAAGTAATCTTCTAATGTTCCTTCAACTTTTGGCTTGGAAAGTTTTGCATATTCTAATATTTCCTTTGTTGACGCTCCTCTTTCACTCATTTCATAGAATGTGTTTTCTCCGAGTAATACGTAGTTCCACCAGGAGTACATTTTGTCTTCTGGTTTTAGTTCGTTTGTTTTGTCCACCCAATCGATTGTTGCACATTGTTTCTGTTGTACGTTTGTGTTTTTAACGTTTTTTTGTGCTTTGGTCTCAACAAGATAAATATCACTATCAATGCGGACCAAAAAGTCAGGGAAATAATGTGATAAAAGGCCATCTTCTCGTATATAAGTTATGTGAGCAAAATCATGATAATTTTCATTTATTTTAAGGAATGAATTTACCTCTGCATCTTTATCAACAAATTCAATGAAGGCTTTTTCAAGTCCTCCCTTGTTTGAAGGATAAGCCAATTTTTCATATATGGCCTTGGAAACATCCAGTGAATAATTTTCCCGCATTTTAAGCTCATCAACCTCTGAAAAGTACTTTTTAAGAACTTCTGCTTCTGTAACATCCACACTGTTTTGCATTTCATATATGACCTTACTAATGTTCTTCATTATATGTGAGATGATCTTTGACTCGGATAAAAAGAGGATCCTCCAATTATCATCAACCATTGGATCAAATTCCTCACCAAAAAGTTTATGCCTTATGTAGCCATCCACCAAACCTGCTATTTCTGCATTGTTCACCTGTAACCTTGGGAAAACCTTGTTCTTACGTCCCACAGGAATTAACATAGATGAAATACCATTGATCAGTTTGGATATAAACTCATTGTAACTTTTAGCATTGAATATGTCTGCAGTAACAGAATATTCACCAAAACGTGTCCTGACTGTTACTTCCTCCGAATAGAACACATCTCCATTTTTAGGAATCAATTTACGCAAAGTATCAAGCGGAACAGGAAATGTTTCCAGATTATCAAAGGATAAATCAGTTGTTACCAGATTTTCTTCCTTATCACGAACAATGATAGGCCAATAGAAATCGTATTTCTCATAATCTTCCCTTAAACCGACTTTTATTATATCACCTAAAACATTGCTTGCAGAAGGTTTTTCAATGCTTGTTCCGATTGTTCCTTCATCAATTAAGTTCTCATAAAACTCAATAAATGCAGGATGCTCCACTATACTCAATATATCCATATAATTGAGCGGTTCCTCTTTTTTATCCAATAATCTAATCCTATTTTCGGTTTTAATGTCTTCAAACTCTGGTTCACGCCACATGAGCCTTAAACCTCTACCTATGGTTTGTTCAAGTAAAATATAAGAACTTGTAGAGCGTAGAGGTACGATAACACATATGTTGTTTACATCAAAACCTTCTCTAAGCATTAAAACAGACACAATAACCCTTGGTGTATCTCGTTCATCTATGTTAAAGAGTTCCTGTTTAGTCTTATCCCATTCTTTCTTTGGAACATTACCTTTTCTATCAGAATGTATCTCTATAACTTCATTTTCAGAGAAACCCTCAGATTTCACGAGAAAATCTGTAACAAATGGTGCAACTTTAGTATCTTCACATATAACCATCATTTTAGGATGTTTATTTGAAACACCATTTTTATCAGCAGTTAATTCAACAAATTCCTTCTCCAATATGTCTAACTTTTGAATACCTGCCCTCAACATGATTTTTTGACCATCTGAAAGTCCAACAACCTTTTTACCATCTCTCAAAGCTTTGAAATCCAATTTCATAGTGGCCACTTCTTTCCTACGATCCAAAGCTATGGTTTTTACAAGTCCCTGTCTAATTGCTGTTTTTAGATCAAAGTTAACCACTATATGAGGAAAATAGTGTCTTGTCCTTTTCTGTCCACTTCCAGTAACACTGTAAGGAGTTGCTGAGAAATCTACCTGAATAAATTTACCATTTTTGGGCCTTGAAATTTTCAGAAGACTTTTCTGCCACTGGACCTCAAAAATTTCCCCATCTTTTTTAAACTGGTGGATATGGTGGGCTTCATCATTAAAAACAACGAGATCAGGAAGGTTTGCAAGGTACTCTATTTCCATACCTCTTAAATGCTGGTTGTCCAGTGAATCAAGCGCATTTCCATTGGTTTTACCAGGAGCTATGGGAAGAACATCATTTAAAACTTCTACGGGATCTTCAAGTGGAGAGGATTTATCTGTTTTTTCATCTTCTCCCGCTAGTAAATGCCAGTTTGTGATGGCGATCATACCTTCACCAGTTACTTTCTTTCCGATTTCCTCTTTTCTGACTACGTTTGACTGAATAAATCCGAATATTGCATCTTTGTAAGCTGCAGGTATGAAAAGTTTTTCAAACCTTTTAAAGTCTGATTCTTCAAAGTTTCTGGTTCCATCAACCTGTTCGCTGCCAAGAAATGCATCTAAAAGTCTTTCATACACAATTAATCCAGGGGCAACAATTAGAAAATTCTTTGAAAATCTTCCAGATGGCTCTACCTCATATTTAGCATTTAAATACTGCCATATCAAGAGTGCACTCATAACCCAGGTTTTACCTGTTCCTGTGGCCATTTTAACAGCATATTCCGGGTGTTTGTATTTATCTGCCTCTAAATCAATAAGATCCATTTCCTGAAGTAAATCCGGACTTAAGGACATGTACATATCCATGACACCTTTAACCTTTAGAATTTCATGTAGGTAAATTATGTTTAGTATGGCCTGCTTTTGTCCTTGGTGGAAATTAAAGCTCCTTGTATCACAAAAAGCATCAGAAAACCAGAATCTTAATAGATCCTGGGTTACAGGGGAAACCTTTTCAAGGAATGATCCATCTTTCCATGCTTTGTTAACGACTTGTGTGAGTTGTTTTGCAAATCTAAGTGGGGTTTCTCCAGTGCCTTTAGAAGTTTTATTTGACATTTATTTCACCTCAACAACAGCAACACTCTCAAAACCGAACACATCAACAGCCTTAACACATATCCTTCTTTTTTTATTTTCTTTAGGCAAGATCAGCTCAGCCTTTCTCACAACTTTGAAAGGATCATTGTCGTTTGCAACATTCTGCCGGTAATCCTGCCATCTGCTCCTGAACACTTCACCATCATAATCTGGATCTATACTCCAGTACTCAATGAGCGCCAAAGGATCATCGGCCATAACATCTTGAAGCTTCTTCTTATTCTTCTCATCCAAAGGAAGAGCATCCGGAGACAACAAAACATAATTATCCAATTCTACAGTTACTTTTTCCTGATTTCCCTTACCATAATCCTCTTTTTTAACAGGTTTTACTGTGAGATACTGAAGTGAAGAAAACCTTATTTTACCAGAATCTATGAGCTTCCTGTATTTAGCCTTTGTACGCAACTTATCCAAAAGATCTGGAGGTATAACCAGAACTTCAAGGTTTTTATCATTTAACTTGCTGATTATCTGACCTATATCTGAAACAAAGTTCCAACCCAGAACAACAACCTTCTTCCAACCACCAGCGTACCTGTTTCTGAATTCCTGTGCCCTTTTGAGGGTGTTGTAGCCTGTCATCTTTGAGGGCGAATCAACAACAACCAACGTCCTTGACTGTTTAATGTATCCTGCATTAGATGGAGACCCCTCATGCTGAGGAAAAGGAGTTGCACCGTAAAGATTTATTACAACATGAGCCAAGTCCCTGATGGTTCTGAATTCTGACTTTTCAAACTGTTCCTTTTGGTAGTCACCAATGGACTGGAAGATGAATGGGTCTGCATCCTGGTCTATGAGACGCTTTCTCGTTATCATGCAGGCGGGTTTGCCAAGGTCCGACATGATCCATTTTCTACCGAGTTTTTCTGCGACTGCACCTGTGGTTCCGCTGCCTGCGAAGAAGTCTGCTACAATGCTATTTTCATTTGAAGAAGCTTTAATTATCCTTTCAAGGAGTTTTTCTGGTTTTTGAGTTGCATAACTTGGTGAAGAACTTCTAAAAATATCTGTCCATACATCATGATATGCAATTCCATCCCCAACGTTTTTCAAATATCTTTTATAAGACCATTTTCCGCTTTTTCTTTGTTTTACTTCATTTTTAGCCATAAGCCTTTTAATAGAATTTTCAGAAGGTTTAGCTAAATCTGCCCAATAATATCTCCCTTTTCCATCATTATCATTAAATCTAAATTTTTTATAAAATTTTTCATCATAAGGCCTTTTGGGTGGATCAAAATAATTAGAATTAGATTTGGTATAGAATAAAAGAACATCATGATTTACAGAAAATTGTTTTCGTTTAAATTTAAAAGCACCTGTATCATTTGTCCTCAACCAAACAATTTCATTCCTAAAATTATCCTTACCAAAAATATCATCCAAAATAACCTTTAAATAGTGTCCAACATGCCAATCAATATGCACATAAATAGAACCCTGCTCAGACAGGAGTTCTCGCATCAAAACCAGCCTTGGAATCATCATCCTCAAATAACTTGCAGTTCCATCTTTCCATGTATCAGAATAAGCAAATTGTTCAATTGCAGTGGGCTTTTCTTCAATATCTGTTCCCGGAAGGTGAATTTTAGTTCTGTAATCAGCTTTTGAGTCAAAAGGAGGATCAATGTAAATCAGATCGATTTTACCCCTCATTGAGGGTGTTTCAGCATCTCCTGCAAGCAGTGCCTGCATTGCAAGGAGGTTATCTCCATAGATTAACCTATTTTTGAAATCAAGGTGTGTGTGTGTGTGTGTAGGGTTTTCTTCTTTGATCCTGCCCCTGTAAAGGTCTGCAGTGTCTTTGGCTGGTAAAACCAGCTCATTTGTCTGTAAAGTTACCCTTGAAGATTTGGATAGTCCATCCAATATTTTCTGTGCTTCCTTTTTTCCCTGCTTCACTATCTTCGGTAGCTCTTCTATCAATGATTCTGGCATTTCATATCTCCCTTCTGATTACAATTTGATGTACTTTTTAAATATCTAAACTATAATTGTCATGCTTTCAATTAAAATATAACTATTTCCTTTTTGATTTCATGGAGCAATATTTAAGAAAGAGTTAATACAAACTAAAAAGGTAATAATGTTTCAAATGATGAGCGGACATTGAAAAATGGATGGGAGCGTGGATAAAATGGAAATAAAAGGAGTTACACATCCAATACCAACTGAATATGCCGAAACAATTTACAATAAAGGGAAAAATGTTTTTGTAGGAAAAAGACAATTAGGGAAAGTCAAAAAGGGAGATAAATTCATAATTTACGAATCCCACGGGGCCAGAGCTTACACTGGATGGGCTGATATAGTTTCAATCCAAAAAATGAAGCCCACAGCCATAACACGCAAGTACAAAAACCAGCTCATGATAACAACAGAAGAACTCAAGGAATATGCGAAAAATAGGACAGAAATGAATGTGATTGAGTTTGAAAACTTCCAAAAATTCAAAAAACCCGTTGTTCCAAAACGATTCGTGGCAGTTTCAGGAAAATACATCTATGAAGACGAGTTCAAGACGATTGAGAAGAACAAAGATTAAATCTGGTTGTGTTACCATGACAAAAATCACCAAATGTCTCAATGAATGAAATGCAACAGTTGAAGCTTTAGGACAGGGAAAACAAACCATTCTTATACGTAACTACGGAACAACACTTCCCGAATTTCTTTTATATCCAACGATAAGCTACACCAATAAAGACAACTTTTTAGAGAGCTTCAAAGAAGATTACAGAGAGTTTGCAAAGGATAACAGTCTTCCAAAAACTGAAGGCAAAAACAAAGAAGTTAAATACTTTGCAAAGGTTGAAGATGTGATTGAAAAGTCATCCCACAGAATAGGAACCCTAAAAAAATACCATATCTGGACCAATGAACATGTTAAATCCTATCTGAACAAAAGTAAGGCTTACATCTGGATTTTAAGAGTTTACAAACTTGAAACACCAGTAATGTCCAGAACAAATGGTGGAGTTAAGTACGCTAATCTTTTAAAACCTGTTTCTTTAGAAGGATCTAAACCTGTTCTTAACGATTCTGAGTTTTCAAAAACTGTAGCAGAGATTATGGGTAAATAAGCTAAGGTGGCTTTACATGAAAACAAAGGAAATTGATGAAAAAAGGGAAAAAATATTCAAAGTGTTACCAAAAGAACTGCAAGAAAATAGTTATGCTTCAAAAATGGATGGAGTAACGAGCATAACGCCATTTAGTGAATCATATCCTCCAAAAGTTGGTTCAAGTAAGTATCGGATGAAAATAACCTGTGATATTCTTTCTTTTGATCATGAAAAACCATTTTTGGCCATTGAACTTGAAACATCTCAGGATCCACAGTTCATTATGGGTCTACTCCCCCTTTAATGATGACTCGGTGGATTAAACTTAGGAAAGGAGATATAGATCTTAATCAGTTCCCTGTAGAATCACCTCTGTTGTTACTAATTGTATTACCAGATTTGACTGATACTCTCAGAGAAAAATGGTTTGATCTTGAACTTAAGCTTAGAGAACTATTAGATCCCAAACAGAATAAGATGTCTTCTCTGATTGACTTCGAAATCTGTGAATTTCCGGATTGGAAGTCATCTCTTAAGGATTTACTTAAAAGAAATGGATATCAAAATTATGCTGATGGATTGTAGTTAAAATGGTTTGAATGGAAAAATTAGGGCATAGGTTAAAAAAACCAAATTTGCACCTTTTCCTATTGCAATTTCAATTATCTAAAAAGAAAAGCTAGATTTAAATAAGATAAATGGAAATTATAATTTGTAGCGACGTTAGTCCAGCCTGGTTAAGACTTGGGCTTCCCAAGCCTACAACCCGGGTTCAAATCCCGGGCGTCGCATTAATACTATAAAGCAGTGATTGCACTTCTTTTATTCTCAAACTTTTTAATTGGCTTTAATTGGTGTAAAAATATAACTATACATTTCGTTGTCTTTTGCTTTGATTTAAAGTAGAGATTTATCTATAACCTTAAAAATTTGGGTGTGATCTTGTAATTTAAATTCAATAATTGATCTACAAAAAAAATCAAAAAAATGCATTAAGACAGCGTAAACTAATAAAAAGGAACATGAGTAAAAATAAGTTCTAATTTCCCTGCATTCTAATTTCCTCGCATCCCCTGGGTCTGTAGTAGTATATTCCTGAACCAAAACCAATTAAATCGTACTCTTTAACCATAATCCTTGTTGAAGTCTTCCAGATCAAATAGATCCCCATTTAAGGAATGTGCTATTGTTTCGGCAATTTCTGGTGTTTCCATGGTGCACGGACTTGTAGACTACTGCACTTTTCATTTTAATTTTCCCTCCCTGTTTTTGACATTTAAGTAAACTTACACATATGCCTTATAAATCCTGAATTTTTAAAATTTTTTCCCTGAATATTCAGGTTTAAATTCCACCAAAAAATAAAGAAAAGAAGTTTGTGTACCAGAAGCTGCTCCCCAGCAACCACCTCACGAAGCACTCCAACTGCATACGTCAGGAAAAAAATGGGTTTATCTTATGGAAATTGGGGTAGAAGATCCAGTGGGAAGATCCCGCAGTCCCTGTATAAATGCAGAAAAATGAGTCTTTAACTTAATGGAAACAGGATCAATTTTTTTTGTCATGTTAAGCTATTTTTTTTAAATTATCTGGATCCTCAAAGCTTAAATCCTCAAGCTTTATATCTGGTTCCAAGTAAATCTTTATAAGTAGAGGGAAAACAATGATCAAGGTTATTGCAAAGCACTTCATTGAAGAAGATAAGATTAGAGAATTTTTAGAATCTGCAAGTGAACTGGTTGAAACCAGCAGGAAAGAGAATGGCTGTGTTAGCTATGAGCTTTATCAGGATATAAACGATCCGGGAGTGGTAACCCTAATAGAAGAATGGAAAAACAAAACCGCACTGAACGAACACATAAATTCAGGGCCTTTTAAGAAAATAGTGCCAGAATTAACCAGGTTTTCCAGAAAAAAGGGAGTAATCAATGTTTATAAAAAGATCCTTTAATTTTTTAAGTTTTTTTAAGTTTTTTAAGTGTGTAACCTGTGTAAAACTTTGAGCAGTACTTTTTTCTGATTTAAATTTAAATTAAGCACGATAAATACAATTTAATCTTTGAAAATAACATTTTAATTTAAAAAAACATTTTAAAGGATTCAATATTTAAAATAAAACTTTTTTAGGTTAAGTTCTAAGCCTGTAAAAAAAAAACTAAGATTAATTTAAAAAAAATGATTGATACAGTTTTTGTGGTATTTCATCCGGGTTAATGGTAGTTCACCATGTTATTTTGAATAGTATGCTTAGAGCTATAAACTGGGTGATGTTTATTGCTGAGAGTTCTAATGAGTGTTCTATGAGTTCATGGTTATAGATTCCTGAAGCTGAAAGCAGAATCAGAAATGTGGTTTCGAAGACGTTTTGGGCTAGGAGAACCAGTGCGAAGAATATAAGTCCAAGTGTGAATTCAGATTTTATCTTGTTGTAGCTGTTCCAGTAAATATAAAATAATCCCAGAAGTAGGGCAATGTTTATAAGGCCCACTCCAATTCCCACGTACTGGATCACAGTTAAAAGTCCCGGTTCAATTATCATATTTTATCACTTCAATAAGATCTCCTCTTTTTTTAATGTGTAATCTGGTTTTCCCCAATTTTTTCCCAGATCTCCTCAAATACATCATAATTTTCTTCCATTTCTGATGAAAGAAAATATAATTTACCGTAAGTATCTCCAACGGGTTTAATAATGTTATTTTTTCTCCAGGATTTTGACATGATGCCTCACAGTTTTGTAACTTAAGTTAAGTTCCTCTGAGAGCTGATGCATATTGTAAGGCCTATCTGCCAGAGCCTTAATTATCCTAGCCCGATTTATGCCTCCCCTCTTACCAGCTATTAACCACCAAAGCAACTTTTCCATAGTATCACTATCAAGAATCTCTTATTTATTAATATGTAACAATCTAAATTAAAAGATTTTTCCAATTTCTCAGGTGGACATCTGGTTTCTGCCTCCAAATTGTCTTTTCGAACCTGGTTGAATTTACTTGAAGTACAGGTTGGATCTACTTGGAGTACATCTCAACAACCTTTTCATGGGCAGAGTACTCCAATGTATCGTCCAGTTCCTTTAAATTTTTTATTCCATATTTCTTCTCAAGAGCCTTTAAGATTAAATAATCTGCGAGATGGGGATTTTTAGGGAGTAATGGACCGTGAAGGTAGGTTCCAATGCAGTTTTTGTAGACTATCCCCTCTTTCATGTCGTGTTCATTGTTACCGTAACCTGCTTTAACCAGGCCCAAAGGTTTATAATCACTGTAAGTCCTTCCCCCATGGTTTTCAAAGCCCACAATGGTTTTTGGAGTTATTCCAATCTGATTTTCAATTATTATATTTCCAATTAAACGTCCTTCCCCATTTAAAGTGGAGTAATTAAAAATTCCAAGCCCTGGAACTTCTTTACCATCACTATCAACATATTTTTCACCTAAAAATTGGTAACCTCCACAGATGGCTAAGACAACACCCTGATCCTCAATTATTTCTTTGAACTCTTCAGTGTACTTCGTAAAATGGGAACACACAATATTTTGCCCCCTATCAGAGCCTCCGCCTATGAAAAATATGTCGCCATCCTTCAGGTCGTGCGTTTTCGAGTTTACACTGAAATTCTTTATACTGGCCTTTATCCCGCGCCATTCACATCTCCTTTTAATGCAAAGGATGTTGCCCATATCACCGTAGAGATTCAGTACCTCAGGATACATATGGTAAATATTTAGTTCCATTTTTGGTTCCTCTCCTGAATTTTTAAAAGGATGTCACGAGTCTGGAAAACTGCGGTGTAGGTTGGTAGGATGTAAACAATTTCAACATCACTCTGATTAACAGCCTGTTCAATGGATGCTTTTATGTTGTCATCCACTTTTATCAGGCTTACTGGTAAATTATCATATTTAAGCCGGGTTGCAATGTCTTCCGCCCTTCTACCAGAGCACTGCACAGTTTTTAGACCTTCAATTTGATTTACCTCATCCATTCTTGCATCCCATATCCATGATACATCCCTTCCGTCTGCTGGATTGTCGTTCAAAATAAAGAGAATCGATTTTTCTCTTTCATCGTGGTAGATGGTGTTCACCACCTCAGTAAGTCCAATGGGATTTTTTACTAGGACAACCTTAACCACCTTGTCATGAAAGTTGAACTCTTCCATGCGGCCGAGCTTGTAATCAAAACTTTCAACTCTCCTTAAAACTTCTTCTGGATCCATTCCTGCTTCCAAGCAGAATGCAAAGGCTGCACAGACATTGTAAAGATTGTAAGTACCCCCATATTTGAAACGTACATCTCTAACAATTTCTTTGCCCATAACGTCAAATGAGTACTGGTTATGATAATCAATATTCGTCAGGTAGTAATCGTAATCTGGATTTTCAAATCCACAGGTTTTGCAGTGGTAGGATCCTAACTGTCCATAGTTGAAGTACTCATAATCAATGTAACCGCTGCATAATGGACAGAACTGACTTTCCACAACTGTTTTAGTTTCAGTACTGAATTTGTTCTTTCCCACACCGTAAAATATGTTATTTTTCTTAAGCTGTTCAAACTGGGATACCAGTGGGTCGTCTGCGTTGAGAATTAAGGTTGTATCCAATGGTTTTATTGCGTCCTCTACCATTGAAACCGTGCTTTCTATCTCACCGTACCTGTCAAGCTGATCCCTGAAAAAATTTGTTACAACGATGTACTCAGGCCTTAAGTCTTCTGCTATTTTCCTGAAGGATCCTTCATCAACCTCAAAGATTCCCCAGTCATATTCGTCCCTGTAATTCTCTATGAAACTGCTTGTAATGCCCTGGGGCATGTTGGCACCCCTTAAATTTGAGAGAAGCTTCTCAGTATCCCCCCTGATGATATGGCAAATCAGGTTGTTGGTGGTGGTTTTGCCGTTTGTACCGGTTATCAGCACCACCTTTTTGCATCGCTTCCTAAGGATCTTCAGCAGATCTGGTTCAATTCTAAGGGCAATATTCCCCGGGAGGGCTGTAGCAGTTTTACCCAGCCTTTTTAACCCTCCTCTCACTAATTTGCCTGTTATAATAGATAAATATAAATTTAATCTTGTTTTCAATAAATTAACCCCCATTTCATTAACATTAACTAGTTTCTACAGCGTTAGTCTCCTAAAGCCTCAAGACTGGATTTTAGTAAGTTGTAGGTCATATTGCTGGCTTCATCATTTCCAGCCCATTCTGGAATCTCATAGACAAATACTGGGAATCCTGCCTGTGTTATAGGATGGTCTATCTGACCTATGGAATTGCTTTCTTTGGTATCTGTTGAACCTGGATAGTAATTGAATTGTGGGAGTAATTGGTGTACGGCTTGGCCCAGAGCAACTGATTTGTTGTCATGGGTGGGTGTAGCTATGTAGTAACCGTTTCCATAACCCTCTTTATGGTCGTGGCAGATGATGACCAGGGAGGCGTTGGTTTTCTCAATGTCTGGAATGACATACTGTGCAACCAGGGCCTGTCCATTACTGCGTCCGATATTGTAATCCTGTGGTTGGTCTGTTACATGGACCTGATAATTGATAATTTCTACATTGTTTTGAGCTGCAAATTGTTTCAGAACCTGCGGAACAAGGTCTGTGGCATGAAGCTCCCTGGGATGCATACCTGTAACAACTGCAATTTTAACCTGATGCGAACCTGGAGAAGCATAGATCTCCTTTGTAACGTAGCCTTTACTGTTTGAACCTATGGTCTTGTTCATGTTTGTCAATAAAAAAAAGGTTCCAGCTGCCAGGATAACCATGCACGTCATGATTGCAATGATCTTGTACGTCCTCTTCATAATCTTCCATCTTTAGTTTATTAATATTATAAAAAGATTTATTAAACACCTATATAAAGTTTTTCAACTGTTAAAACTATACACTTATTTTCTGTGGGTTTTAATGCTTTAACTATTTTATAAAACTGTTTTTTTGTAAATAATTTTCAAATAGCTTTTGAATCTTAATTTAGCACATTTTATTTAAGTATTTATTCCACAATTATGCCCCAGTCTTGACCCAGTCCTGCCACATAGTATTAATTGTTGCCCTGAGGGGTACATCAGCTGTGCTTTAATTCTTTTGAAACAGAGCTTGAAAAAAAAGGATTTTTTTGGTTGAAGAATTCTTTTAAGGAAGTTTTAGCCTCAACAAACATTTTAGGATTAAAAATCAAATGGTTTAGATAACCCCTTGCTCTTAATTACCTGAAAAAAGCTCCTTAAATCCAGATCTAACTCATTTAAATACTTTCAGATCTTTGACCTAACAGTTAAATTAATTCAATGAATCATCACATCCATCCTCACAAAATTCCTGAAATGATAGATCTGTGAAATTTATGTTTGCTTTATTTTTGAATATTCTGTTAATTTTATTATTCTTGTAGCTCTTTTCCTTACTTTCAGGGTTTCTTTCAGGGTTTCGATTAATAATATAAAGTTTGGGAGATTTCTGGTTGAATAATTCCGCTCTTTTGAGAACATACCTCATGAAGATGTCTGCATCAGGAAAGGAATACCCACAAATAAAGACCTCATCAGCATCCCTGAGAACTTCTTCTGATTTTAAAAATATCTCCTGAATAAAACGGTTGTTCAGGTTTTTGTAGAATGTTGGAGGAATAATAACCGGTTCCATTGGAGTTTGACATCCCCTACAAGGAGCATTTTCGTGAACTGAATTGTAGGATCTATCTTTTCTACTGTAAGTGTACTCCATCTGGTTGCACGTTGGACACTGCAACCAGTTCAGTGATCCGTGTATCTTAAAGAGAGGAATTGACCTTCCAGGAACGGGTTCTTTCCACTCATTGTTTGCAAAATTTATTCCATAGTCCAGGTATAACCTTTCCTCATTTTTGTTATATAAATCTCCCAGAACATTATCGATGATTAAATCATAGTTCAGGCTTATAAATGAAGTTTGTAGTAATTTATCCTCTTTTTTGAGCCTTTTAACCAAATTAAGGTGATTATTATTAGTTTTACCCTTTAATCTGATATCTAAGACTTTACCTATGAGAAATATAAGAGCATCCCTTGTTTGATTTATTTTCTCCTTTCTGTAGCCTCTAAAACTTTCTCCACGTGCATAAGCTATGTCTAAAATACCCAAGCAATCCTCAAATGTGGGAAATTCATCGGCGTCATGACCTTGGATATCAATGTTCCAAAATGTTTTGAAGAAATCCACCAGAATTTTTTCCTGTTCTCCAAGCAGGATGTTGTTCCTGCTGTTTTTGTAGACGTAATCAAAAAAATCCTTGAATAAATCTCTCTGTAAAGGTGCTCCATCACTTTTTGAAGCTCCAGCACCCAAAATAATTACTTTTTTGATATCATTCATGAGTACCACTACTTAAAGGTAGTGTCACTCCTGTTTTAAAAATTTTTTGGAAATTTTTTGGGGGTTCATTAAATACTTTATTTTAAGGATCTTTAAAAACATCTCCCTTTTTTATCATTTTGCCGATTTTTAACAAATTATACAGAATTTACAGATCAATTCTCCCTGCGTTAGCAAAAATGTACTGTTTGGAGCTTTCACTGATAAAAATATTTTCAAATTTGAAACACTTTCTTTAACACTCCCTCCAGATCAGTCCAACCTTAATAATAAATTATATCTTTAAGTTAAGACAGATAATTAGAACAATGGGAAAATGAAAAAAAATGATGGGGTCTGATGGATGACAATAAAGGTAAGAAACTTGAACATTTGGAAGGCAAAAGAAGATGAATTTGTTGAGTTTGTGGGCAAAGGGTCCGTTCTTGAAAACCCCTACACCAAAGGGTGTAAAAGAAAACTGAACGATGAATTTAAAAAATATTTAAAAGATTTACCTGAGGACAGCCCCCAGTGGCAGCGGATCATATACCTCAGACATCTGCATGAAGGTGGAGAGAACTTGAACCTGCTCTGCACATGTTACCCAGATCCATGTCACTCAAACGTTATTTGTGATGCCATAAACGGGAGAATAAAACCCAAAAAGAGCATAAATGCCGTTTGTGAAGGGGTTAAAAGTCCTAACAAAGTATAAAACACTTTTAACATCTTATTTGTTATCTTATTTGTTTTAATTTCCACACAATAAATTAACTCTCCAAAAGTTGATTTGTTTTTAAAAACAGAAAAGAACCTTTTTTAAGTCCCAAATAGTTTGATGAAGAATTTTTCAGGCAACACTATATTTTATAAAAACTTATTAAAGAGTACATATAAACAATAAAAACGGGTGTTTGTAATGGAAAAAACGCTGGAAAATTTGACCAAAGCATTTATAGGCGAAAGTCAGGCCAGGAACAGGTACACGCTCTATTCTAAAGCTGCAAAGAAGGAAGGCTACGAGCAGATAGCTGAAATATTTCTCCTAACAGCTGAAAATGAACGTGAACATGCAAAATGGCTCTTTAAATTAATACAAAAGCTTAAAAAAAATTCCAATGAAGAGTTAGATGCAGTGACTGTGGAAGCAGAGGCACCGCTTGTAATTGGAGACACAGCCCGCAACATTGAGGCAGCAATAGCTGGCGAACACTATGAAAACAGCGAAATGTATCCTGAATTTGCAGATATTGCAGATGAGGAAGGTTTGAATGAAATAGCAACAAGACTTCGAGCCATAGGCCGTGCAGAGGAACACCATGAAGAACGCTACCAGAAGCTTTTAAACACGGTGAAAGCAGGAACCGTTCTACAGAAAGACCGTGAGGTTAAATGGGTCTGCCGTAAATGTGGGTACGTCCATACAGGGGAAAAACCACCGGAGAAATGTCCTGCATGCGACCATCCAGCAAAGTACTACGAAATTCTCTGTGAAAGTTACTGATGAATTTTTTTCAGGTTTTAGAGTGTTCAGACGGTAACTTAGGTTAATTCAAATTTTGAATTAATTTTTTTTTTACAGCTTGAATTTTAGTGGAATTGGATTATATTTAACAGCAGAAGGGATAAAATATGATCGAGAGAAAACAGATTTACAGATGCAATACCTGTGGAAACATAGTTGAGGTCATGCATGCTGGGGGAGGAACTCTTGTGTGCTGTGGCAATGAAATGGAACTTCTTGATGAAACTCCACTTCCTGAGGGGGCTGAAAAACACGTTCCAGTTATAGAAAAAACAGGTAAAGGTGTTAAAGTTAAAGTTGGCTCTTTAAAACATCCAATGGAAGAAAATCATTATATAAAATGGATTGAACTGGTTGCTGATGACAAGGTGTACAGGAAGTTCTTAAAGCCAGGAGAGGAACCTGAAGCTGAATTTGAAGTGGAATCTTCAGGGGATATTAAAGCCCGGGAGTACTGTACAATTCATGGTTTGTGGGGATCTTCAGTTTAAAACATCCACAATAACCATTTTTTTTAATTTCCATTTTTGATAGGTTTATGAGCATCATGCTTTTTTTTTAGCTTTCTTGCAGTGACTGTTTTCTTTGTGAGGGCCTTTTTGTAAAAAAATCCCAATGGATCAACCTGGTGATCCATGTAAATTCTTTTAAATATGAACAACCATATAGAAAAATTAAGTTGAATTTTAGAATTTCATGATAAAATTAGTTTAAGAATTAATTTATAATTTAAAATGTTCAGATATCAGTTATCTAAAGTAGATATCAGTTATCTGAAAAAATAATTAGATTACAATTAATAAAAGGTTATAGCTAGGTTATAATTAATAAATTTCAGTTAAATAAAAAGTGGATGGATATGAGAAACAAAATTTTGATTCTGTTTATTATGATCCTTGTTGTGGCTTTGAGTGGATGTATATACAGCGATGCAAGTGGTATTAACGGACTTGCACCCTCAATAAACTCCCATCTGAAAACTGGTGATATCATGTACAATCAATCAGCTACTGATGTAAATCAATTCAAGTACACACAGGCAATTGCAGAATGTGATAATGCAACATCAGAGTTTAATTCAGCTAAATCATCTGCCAACACTGGTTTGAGTTATGCAAAAAGTTCTAACGACAACGTGTATGTGAATTACATGCAGTACGTTGTTTCAGAGTTGGATGCAAAGCTAAATGCAACGACAGAACTTGAAACAGCAATTTCATATCTACAGAAAAATGACAGTGTAAACGCAAA